>ERZ1034871.429-NODE-429-length-25002-cov-8.833768_pt1 | contig 25002 bp, 22 predicted proteins | sample MGYA00520631_ERZ1034871 | MGnify/ENA primary metagenome ERZ1034871 (study PRJEB33766, sample SAMN09781721) | gut metagenome | biome: gut microbiome | host: Homo sapiens | place: Madagascar | study: EMG produced TPA metagenomics assembly of the PRJNA485056 data set...
GTTTTAAGATAATATTTTGAAAAATAAAAGGAACTTAAATTTTAAGAATATGATTTGAGTTCGTTTTTGAGATTAAGAATATTATTTGAGATCGTTGCATATAAGTAAAGAGGATGATAGAATAGAAAGAAATGGAGGAAGTTAAATGACAGAGGAAGAATTAATCGGAAAACTTGAAATGATTCAAAGAATGAAATCGGAATCAAATATTCTTGAATTAAAAAGTGCAGAAAAAGGATGCCCACAGCATTTGTATGATTCTTTGTCCAGTTTTTCAAATCAGGATGAGGGCGGAATCATTATTTTTGGAATAGATGAAAAGCAGGATTATAAAGAAGTAGGAGTTTATGACCCGCAGGACATACAAAAAAAGATAAATGAACAATGCCTGCAAATGGAGCCGATTGTCAGGCCGTTATTGACTGTTGCACAAAAAGATGGAAAGGCTTTTGTTTCAGCTGAAATCCCGGGCGTTGATTTGACGGATAGACCAGTGTTTTATAAAGGAAAAGGACGTTTGAAAGGCTCTTATACGCGTGTGGGCGATAGTGATGAACCAATGACAGAATATGAGGTTTATAGTTACGAAGCGTACAGAAAGAAGTACCAAGATGATATTCGCGGAGTGCAAAGGGCAACATTATCGTCGCTAAATAAAGAAAAGTTAGCATTATATATTGACTTACTTAAAAGCGGAAAACCCAATTTATCGAACATGGATGACGAAAGTATTTATGAGTTGATGAGTGTGACTAGAAATAATGAGATAACATTGAGTGCAACGATGATTTTTAGTCCATATCCGCAAGCGTATTTTCCACAGCTGTGCATTACTGCAATTGCTGTACCAGGAACAGAGATTGGATGCATTGGCGATTCAGGAGAGAGATTTTTAGACAATCAACGAATTGAAGGCAGTATTTCAGAGATGCTTGATGAGGCAATTAGTTTTGTAAAAAGGAATATGAAGAATAAAACAATTATTAATCCAGAAACTGGAGTGCGCGAGGATCGGACAGATTATCCTATTACTGCAGTCAGGGAGGTAATTGTTAACGCATTGGTGCATCGCGATTATAGCATTCATACAGAGGGTATGCCGATACAAATTATCATGTATGAAGACAGAATGGAGATAAAAAATCCAGGAGGTATATACGGAAGAATAAAAGTTGACCAGTTGGGTAAAATGCAGCCGGATACGAGAAATCCTGTATTGGCGTTAGCATTAGAAACATTACGTATTACAGAAAATAGATATTCCGGAATACCGACAATTCGCAGAGAAATGGAAAAGTTTCATCTTAGAGAACCGGAGTTCGCAGACGAGAGAGGCAGTTTTACAGTGACATTTTATAAGGCAGGAAATATCAGTAAAGCGGAGCCAGAACCAGAAGAAGCAAACAATCTTCTGGTATTCTGTAGAACACCACGTACAAGAAAAGAAATATGTGAATATCTGGGACTATCTTCTGTTACTTATGCTATTCAGACTCATGTTATGCCGTTGGTAGCAATTGGAAAGATTAAAATGACAAATCCTGAGAAGCCAAAGAGTCCAAAACAGTTGTTTTATAGTGAGTAGGTTTGATTTAGAAGAAAACTAATGAGAAATCAAGATTATAAGAATAGGAGTGACAACGAATGAAAAACAAAAAATGGAAACAATTTGGAAAACTGACAGAACAATGTTATAGAAATATGATCGGAGCAGAGAAGGACAGTTCCTGTTGGGAAAAAGCATTTGAACTTTTGATGGAGATTGTCAGAGAAGAAAGACAGAAAGAACCGAACTGTTTTCAGGAAGTTTATATGCTGGATGAAGCGACAGATTATAAATATGATATTTCAGAATGGCTGGAAGATTGTCTGGATGAGACAGACATGAGAGAAGAGTATGAGGTACTTCTCGGTATGTGTGATACTTTGCTGAGTTTGTTTTCATGGCCAGACTACACAGGCTCTGATCTGAAATTCAGAAAAAGTTCTGTATTGGAGGCTCTTGGAAGAAATAATGAAGCAGTATCCTTTTGCTGTAAATGGTTTGAAAAGGAACCGGAGAATATTATGGCAGCGACAGCTTATGTCTATGCATTGATCGGGGCAAAAGAATATGAAGCAGCAGAAAAACTGATTCATCAGTTCATCATAGACGAATCAGAATGTCTTGAAGAAAATGAAATTATGTTCCGTGCCGCATCAAAGTATTATGGGGCAATCGGGGACAAAACCAAAAAGAAACAGTTAGATAAAGTGTTAAAAGAATACGAAGCTTATGTGGACAGAATGACTGAAGAAGAATGGTTAGGCAGTGACGAAGATGATTGGCTTAAGGATGAAGAGCTGCCATTTGATTGAAAAAATTTAGGTATACACATAAATGAAAATGAGCTTAATGAGTAAATAGTCCTTGCATTTCTGTTATGCACGTGTATAATGAAATTATTGTTGAAAACAATCAATCATCACGCAGGTGATGTGGATAATTGAAAAAGATATATCATACGACTGTAAGGATTGAGACAGCCGGCAGGATGATATTGGAAAACGGGGTGCTCGCACAGGCGGGCTGAGAGTAAGCGGATGCTTTAACCCAGAACCTGATTTGGATAATGCCAACGTAGGGAGATAATGAATCACAAGTGTGTTTTTTGTGTGCAGGAATCTTTGGTTGGGTTCCTGCATTTTTTAATATGAAGAAGGCAAACAGCATGAACATCACAAGAGAACAGTTAAAATTATACGCTGTCACAGACCGCAGCTGGCTTGGCAGTGAGACACTGTATGAGCAGGTAGAGAAAGCGTTAAAAGGCGGCGTGACCTTAGTGCAGCTTCGGGAGAAAACTCTCGATGAGGCTGCTTTTGAGAAAGAAGGACAGGAGTTATTAGAACTTTGTCATCATTATAACGTACCGCTTATCATCAATGACAACGTGGAACTTGCAAAGAAAATCCATGCGGATGGTGTCCACATCGGACAGTCTGATATGGAGATAAAAAATGCAAGAGAGCTTCTTGGAGCAGATAAGATTATCGGTGTGACAGCAAAGACGATAGAGCAGGCAAAAGCAGCAGAAGCTGCCGGAGCAGATTATCTTGGAAGCGGAGCTGTTTTTGGAACAAGCACGAAAACAGATGCAAAACCGATGGAATTAGATTTATTTCAGGAAATCTGTGAGAGTGTAACTATTCCGGTTGTTGCGATCGGAGGGATCAACGCAGACAATGTCCTTCGGCTGAAAGGCAGAAAGATGGCGGGAGCAGCAGTTGTCAGCGGCATTTTCGCATGTGAAGATATTGAAAAAGGAACAAAAGAATTACTTGAAAAAGTAGAGAGAATCATTTAATTAGGTAAGAACTGCAGAGCAGTTTTTATATACAGCGGCAGATTGGGGGCACCACCTTAGGTCGCTATACAAAATTAATGCAAAAGAAGGATTTTTTCTTCGGAAAAACAAGGAGGATTTTATGTTTACAGCATTAACAATCGCTGGAAGTGATTCCAGTGGAGGCGCCGGCATCCAGGCAGATATTAAGACGATGACCGCAAACCGCGTTTACGCGATGAGTGCGATCACGGCTTTGACTGCCCAGAATACGACCGGCGTAACAGATATTATGGAGGTAACTCCAAAGTTTTTGGCAGAGCAGCTGGATAGTATTTTTACGGATATCAATCCGGATGCAATTAAGACCGGGATGGTTTCGTCAAGTGAACTGATCGAGACGATTGCGGACAAACTGACAGAATACCACGCAAAAAATATTGTAGTGGATCCTGTTATGGTGGCTACCAGCGGAGCAAGACTTATCAGCGAGGAAGCCATTGGAACATTGAAAAGTAAATTATTGCCTCTGGCAACTGTTATCACTCCAAATATCCCGGAAGCAGAAGTGCTTTCAGAGATGGAGATCAAAACAGAAGCAGATATGGAAAAAGCAGCAGAGACCATCTGTAACACCTTAGGTTGTGCAGTTTTATTAAAGGGTGGACATCAGTTAAATGATGCCAATGATCTTCTTTTCCAGAAGGGGAAAGAGCCGGTATGGTTCCACGGAAAAAGAATTGACAATCCAAATACCCATGGAACAGGTTGTACCTTGTCTTCCGCAATTGCATCAAATCTTGCAAAAGGAAGAGACTTGGAAACCTCTGTCAAGTATGCGAAAAACTATATTTCCGGCGCACTTGCCGATATGCTTGACCTTGGAAAAGGAAGCGGCCCTATGAATCATGCATTTGCAATCGAAGGAGAATATGAAAGATGAGTGAAAAAAGAACTTCCGTTTTTTCAAACGGCTTAATCTGGTTTGGGGCAGGAGTATCTTTAGCTGAGATCCTGACCGGTACCTATTTCGCACCACTTGGTTTTGGAAGAGCAATGGCAGCAATTCTGCTCGGACACCTGATCGGCGGACTCATGATGTTTGCCGCAGGAATGATCGGGGCAAAAGAGCGGAAAAGTGCCATGGAAACTGTAAAAATGAGTTTCGGTGAGAAGGGAAGCCTTCTCTTTGCGGTATTAAACGTGCTGCAGCTTGTCGGCTGGACAGCGATCATGATCTATGATGGCGCACTCGCAGCAGACGGCCTGTTACATAGTGGCATATGGATCTGGGCAATTGTGATCGGAATTTTGATCATAGTGTGGATCTTTATCGGACTGACCAATCTTGGAAAGTTAAATACCGTTGCAATGACCGCACTTTTTGTATTGTCACTGGTACTTTTTAAGGTGATCTTCTTTAATACAGATTTTGTAATGCCGATCGCAGTAAGTGACGATATGATGACTTTTGGAGCTGCCGTAGAGCTTGCAGTCGCAATGCCTCTTTCCTGGTTACCGCTTATCAGCGATTATACGAGAGAAGCAGAAAAACCATTCGCAGCAACCTTTACAAGTGTACTCGTATACAGCGTAGTCAGCATTTTTATGTACATGATCGGTATGGGAGCCGCTATTTTTACCGGCGAATACGATATCGCACAGATTATGTTAAAGACAGGTCTTGGCGTAGTGGGATTACTGATCATTGTATTCTCAACCGTTACAACGACGTTCTTAGATGCTTATTCCGCAGGAGTTTCCTGTGTTTCCATTTCTTCTAAAATTCAGGAGAAATGGGCAGCGATCATTGTTACAGTGATCGGAACGATCGCAGCGATCGTTTATCCAATGGATAATATTACAAACTTCTTATATCTGATCGGATCTGTTTTTGCTCCGATGATCGCAGTGCAGATTGCAGATTACTTCATTTTGAAGAAAGCGGATTCTGAAAAGAATGCTTTCCAGTGGCGTAATCTGATCGTATGGCTTGCCGGATTTATTATTTACCGCATGTTAATGCACGTAGATACTCCGCTTGGAAATACTCTGCCGGATATGGTGATCACAGTCGTTCTCTGCCTGATTGTGGAAAAGGTTGCAGAAGCAATGCGAAAATGAGGACGAAAGAATGAAAAAATCTAACTTAAAGAAATTAACAGTCACAGCAATTTTAGCAGCAGTAGCCGTAGTGGGAAGCTTATTTTCCTTCCCGGTATTCGGTTCAAAATGTGCACCGGTACAGCATATGGTAAATATTTTATGTGCAGTTACTGTAGGTCCTTGGTGGGCACTGGCACAGGCATTTATCGCATCTTTGATCCGTAACTTATTAGGACTTGGAAGCCCGCTTGCATTCCCGGGAAGTATGTGCGGTGCATTACTTGGCGGTCTGCTGTATAAATATGGAAAGAAACTTCCGTTTGCTTACATTGGAGAGGTAGTGGGAACCGGTATTCTCGGCGGAATGCTTTCTTATCCGGTTGCATATCTTGTTATGGGAAACACAGCAGCAACATTGTTTATGTTTGTAGTGCCATTCCTCATCAGTACCTGTGGAGGAACGATCATTGCGATCATTATCACACTGCCATTAAAAAAATCAGGTATGCTCGGAAAAATGAAGGACAGTCTGGAAGAGTAGATGAAAGTTTTCTGCCCACTCCTTAATTTCTTATAAAGGAAGAAAAAAATGCAAAATAAGAAAGCCTGTCGGGATTTATGTCCCGGCAGGCTTTCTTTACATGTAACATTATGAAAGGGAGTTTCCTTTTTTACAACGGAGAATTCCAAGAAGCAGCAATATCGGAAAGATAATTCCTGCCAGAATACCCATTTTCAGGTTGTCTCCCAAAGAATCTGAAATCATTCCAACCAGGGTGGGACCTCCTGCACAACCCATATCTCCACCTAGTGCCAGTAATGCAAACATAGCTGTCCCACCTTTTGGCAAAGCTGCGGATGCTTTGCTGAATGTCCCTGGCCACATGATTCCTACTGAGAGCCCACAGACCGCACAGGCAATCAGATTTAATAACGGAGCCCGGAATAATGAAATCCCCAGATAGGATAAAATACATAGTAAACAACTATAAATCATAAAGTGATCTAAATTGATACGATCGCCATACTTGCCATAAAATAATCTTGAGGTTCCCATTAGAATCGCAAAAGCCATCGGTCCGGCTAAATCTCCTGCGGCTTTGGAAATTCCAAGTCCTTTTTCCGCAAAAGCCGAAGCCCATTGGCTTACTGCCTGTTCACTTGCCCCGGCACATATCATCATAATCAGTAAAATCCAAAAGATTTTCAGCCGGAACAATTCTTTTAATCCAAGACCGGTTTCGCCATCCTCAAGCAGAGGTGCGATTGGTACCTTTGCAAAAACAAAAGCGTTTCCAATAGGAATGACTGCCCAGATAATAGCTAATATTTTCCAGCTATCAATACCCGCTGCATAGAAAAACAAAGTTGATAAAAGTACAACTCCGGCATGTCCCCAGCAATAAAAAGAATGGAGCAGGCTCATCGCTTTTTCTTTATTATCAGACGGACAGGCCTCAACGACAGGACTGACCAGAACTTCCAGAAGTCCGCCACCTATGGCATAAATCATTACTGCGATCAAAATTCCGATAAAGGGAACCGGTAAAATCTCAGGCAAAACTGTAAGAAGAAGTAATCCTGCCGCTGCAAGGACATGGGCTGCGATCATGGATACCCGATAGCCTATTTTATCGATGAATCTGACAGAAAGAAGATCCACCAGTAATTGTATTCCAAAATTAAAAGTCACCAGTAAAGTGATCTGGGAAATCGGAACATGGTAGCTTTTCTGAAAAAATAAGAAAAGTAATGGTGTAAAATTGTTCACGACAGCCTGTACAATATAACCTGCAAAACAGGCAGTGATCGTTTTATTATATTGGTTTTTCATTTGTTTTCATTCTCCTTTAACAAATGTGATTATATCGTAAAGATTGTGTGCAGTCATTGTACAAAATTGCATATTTATAGTACAATATGGTAAAAACTAGTATTTGCAAGGAAATACATTATGGACTATTTTAAGATAACTACAGATGAAACACTGCGGGAAACGGTTCAGCATGGCAGTGAACGTTATCCTTTTGCATATTATCCTGAGGATATCTGGCAATTTGATTTTCACCGTATCGACTGGCACTGGCATCATGAGCTGGAATTTCTTTATGTTGCAGAAGGCACTGCAATCTGCTTTATCGGTACAAGCAAAGTAGAACTGCATAAAGGCTGCGGCATATTTATTAATAGTGGTGTGTTACACTGTTTTGAAGCACGATCCAGCACATTTACGCCTAATATTGTTTTTTCACCAACTCTGCTGGCATCCGAAAACAGCCTCATTTATGAAAAATATATTCTGCCGGTGATAAATTCAGCAGTAGAATATCAGATTTTTGATCCAAACAGTACATCGGAAAGAAGTGCTTTACAGCTTATGTTACAGATTTTTGAACTTCAGGAAAATGGGCAGGATAATGAATTATGTACCATACAACTTCTGTTGCAGTTCTGGAATATGTTGTTTAAATATGGAGGCTTTAATTCTGATTCGGACAATCTCCAGCGGCTAAATCATAATCAGGCAAGACTGCAAATTATGATGCAGTATATACAGGAACACTATGCGGAAGAAATTACACTGGAAATGATTGCGGCATCGGCATCTATCAGCAAAAGCGGAGCGTTACATATTTTTCAATCCGGCATACATTGTTCGCCGGTAGCGTATCTGATCCAATACAGGCTGGCACAGGCTGCCAGACAACTTTATACCACTCAAAAATCAGTTGCCTCCATTGCAAATGAAACCGGATTTACAAGTGCCGGCTACTTTTGCCGGAAGTTCAGACAGTATTATAATAGGAGTCCAAAGGAATACAGAAAGAAAAAAACGGAAGAAAGTTCTTAAAGTTTGTTTTATAACTACACATTATAAAAAGCGTGTGTTATGATAAGGTCTGATGTGGAATCAGAAATAGATAATAAAAAAATGACAGAGAAAATCAGAACACTACATAAGAGAGACGAGGAATCATGAGTATTTCAGAAAAATATATAGCAGAGCTTTATAACAAAATACAAAAAGAGCGACCGATCATCCACTGCATTACCAATGCCGTGACAGTGAATGACTGTGCCAATATTTTACTGGCAGCGGGGGCATCGCCGACAATGGCACACCATCCGCTTGAGGTGGAAGAGATCACCGCAGGTACGAAGGCACTTGTCTGTAATTTTGGCGCAATCGCTGACTACGAGGCAATGGAAAAGGCAGGGAGAGTGGCTGGAGAATTAGGACATGCCATTGTCATTGATCCTGTCGGGGTATCAGGTTCGAGTTATCGGAGAGAAAAGTGCCAGATGCTGATCGAAAACATCCATCCAACCTGTATCCGTGGAAATTATTCGGAAATCCGGGCACTGATGGAGCATTGCAGTACGGTGACAGGTGTGGATTCCGGCGATAAAAACCTGGACACAGAGGCGATGCGGCAGTATGCAAAACAATATCATCTGATCATGATCGCTTCCGGGGAAAAAGATATTATCACAGATGGAACCACCATTTATATTTGTGAAAATGGGGATGCCAAAATGGCAAAGATCACAGGCAGCGGATGTATGTCTTCAGTTATGCTGGGGGCGTTTTTGGGAACAGAGCCTTCCGTGCAGAGTGCAGCAGCCTGTTGTGCGTTTGTTGGAATTGCAGGAGAACTTGCAGCGGAAAAAACAGATGCATGCGGAGGTGGAACCATGACGTTCCGTAACCTTTTCATTGATGAAGTATCTTTGATGACACAGGAAAAAATGAGCAGATGCAGGGTACACATATGATTATCACATAATGTATACAAAGAAATGTTTGAATTAGATAAAAAATTCGTGAAATTTAAACTATTATACAAAGAAAAAGAATATGCTATTATAATCACACGACGTGCAGCCGAACAGCGATCGCAGAGATTGTTGTCCGGCTGCATTTTTGTCTGTGAAAAATAAAGGAAAAGAGGAGAATAAAATTATGCCAAAAACAAAATTACAGGAAGTTGTTTTTACCATTTTGATGGTATTTGTCATGGTTTACGCCATGATCTGTTACAACATTGCACTGAATATGGGAGGAATGAGCAACATCGTATTCTTAAATGCATTTCATGAATTAGTGATCATGGGACCGATCGCATTTATTTTAGATTTCTTTTTATATGGAAGTCTTTCAAAAAAACTTGCATTCCGCATTGTGACACCGGGCGTGGATAAGCCAATCATGCTTATTTTAGCAATTTCATCCATCACCGTATGTCTGATGTGTCCAACCATGAGCTTTTTTGCTACTTTATTATTTAAGAGTGCAGGAAAAGAATTTATTGCGGTCTGGTTTCAGACAACTGCTTTAAACTTTCCGATGGCATTTTTCTGGCAAATCTTTTTTGCAGGCCCGCTTGTGCGTGCTATATTCGGAATGATTTTCAAGGAAAAAGAACCGCAAGTCATGAAAGAAGAAGCGGAATACTTACAGGGCGGAGAAGCAAGATAATCCTTAAAAGGTAATACTATGTCCGGTATTTGGAAAAATAAGTGCGGCAGCGCAGTCAGTTACAAAAATGAAAACCCAAAACATATTCCATTTTTTTCGAAAATCCAGTGAAATATGATACCACCATTTTTGCAATATTTTTGAAAAAATGCAAACCCACAGAACGCCTGCAATGCCAAAACCTAACGCAGAAACCAGACAGATATACCCACGGAAATTAAGAAAATATCCGCTGTAATCCCAGTAACGTAAATTCCAGAAGAGATCAAGAAACCATCCAATCACAAGTTCTAAACCGGAGCCTAAAAGGGCAGAGAGGAAAAAGACAGTGACAGGGTGGTTTTTCTTATATTTTCCTGAAGAATCTGGCAATAATTCACGAGGGGATAATACAACCGAAAATAAGACTGCGCCAATCCCGTAAACAGGCAGCCACGGACCGTAGAGAAATCCACGGTTTCGAAATGTTCCTTCTTTTACAAGGAAAATCAGAACCTCCCACACATAACCGCAGACAGAGCCTGTGAAAAAGAAAACAATCATCAGTGAGAGAATATTTTGTATTGTATTCTGCTCCGGTTTGCAGAGTCTGGTAAAATCCGGAAGGTGTTTTTGCTTTTTCATGGAATAAGTATGCTGCCGGAGAAGAAAATTATGTATGGAGTAATAAGAGAAATTTGAAATGAATAAGATGGCACACCTGACATTTGCTAAAATAGAAATAAGGAAAATGAATCAGAAATGGAAATCTCAAGTGAAAAACGGAGATGAAAAGTAGAAAGCGGAAGTAGAAATCAAAAACGAAAATGAGAAATAGAAATCGAAAGTGAAAACCAGAAGTGGAGATCAGGAGCAAAAATGATTGACAGAGAAAACAGATCAGCGTATGATAAGAAACACTAATTTTCAGAATATTTTAAATAATACAATGCACGCTTGCGAATATTCTGTTGAATAAAAACAGGTTTTGGGAGATGCTTTGTGAGACATCAGGAGGGAAAAGAATGGATTTACAATTAGTGAAAATGAGTGAAAAATACAAATCACAGCTTTTTGATATGATGGATGAATGGACGAAAACAGGGGAAACCATTATTCCATGGGCAATCCGGAAAGTAGATTATCATGATTTTGATGCTTATCTGAAAAGTCTGGAAGAATCAGAGCCAAAAGAGGGATATGTACCTGCATCCACTTTTTTTGCATATGACCGGGAACGAGATATTCTGGTTGGAGCAGTGGATATCAGACATTCCCTTAACGAAGCATTATTGTTAGATGGAGGCCATATCGGAGACGGCGTGCGTCCTTCGGAACGAAGAAAAGGATACGCCACAGAAATGATCGCTTTAGCATTAGACGAGTGCAGAAAGCTGGGAATCGAAAAGGTACTTATGGTATGTAATCAGGAAAATACCGGTTCAGCGAAAAGTATCAAGAACAACGGGGGAGTTCTGGAAAATGAGATAAACGTAGAGGGCGAGACGGTACTGGATACAGCTGTAGAGGTTACAATCAACTTAAAAATTTGCGTGCCAATTAAGCAAAACTATGCTACAATGAAACGAGCGATAATTTCATTTGCAGATTCAGATAAAATGGAACTATCAAAAATGCTGTTCTGACAAAAATCAGGACATTACAGAAATGAAAATACAGGAGGACAAAGGGCTGACTATGGAAAATATTTTTTCCCAGGAAAAAGTAATCGTCATCGACTTCGGCGGTCAGTACAACCAGCTGGTTGCAAGACGTGTCAGAGAATGTAACGTTTACTGTGAAATCTATTCCTATCGAACAGACATCGAGCAGATCAAAGCCATGAATCCAAAGGGAATCATTTTGACCGGAGGACCAAACAGCTGCTACGAGCCGGATTCACCAACCTATACCAAAGAATTATTTGAACTTGGCATTCCGGTTTTGGGACTTTGCTATGGTGCACAGTTAATGATGCACGTGTTAGGAGGCAAAGTTGAGAAGGCACCGGTGCGTGAGTATGGTAAAACAGAAGTAATGGTGGATACAGCATCTCCATTATTTGGAAATGTGGCACCGATGACCATCTGCTGGATGAGCCACTTTGATTATATTTCAAAACCAGCACCAGGTTTTAACATTGTTGCACACACGGCAGACTGCCCGGTTGCAGCAGCAGAAAACAGAGAAAAAAATTTATATGCGATCCAGTTCCACCCGGAAGTACTGCACACCGAAGAGGGAAGCAAAATGCTCCACAACTTCGTAAGAGGCGTGTGTGGATGTGCCGGAACATGGAGAATGGATTCTTTCGTTGAGAGTACGATCAAGGATATCCGAGAAAAAGTCGGTGATGGAAAAGTACTACTTGCATTATCCGGTGGTGTAGATTCCTCCGTTGCAGCGGGACTTTTATCCAGAGCCATTGGAAAGCAGCTTACCTGCGTATTCGTTGACCACGGTCTTCTCCGCAAAAATGAAGGAGACGAGGTTGAGAGCGTATTCGGACCAAACGGTCAGTTTGATTTAAACTTCATCCGTGTCAATGCGCAGGAGCGTTACTACAACAAACTTGCCGGAGTGACAGAGCCAGAGCAGAAACGTAAGATTATCGGTGAAGAATTCATCCGTGTATTTGAAGAAGAAGCAAAGAAAATCGGAGCAGTTGATTTCCTTGCACAGGGAACCATTTATCCGGATGTGGTAGAGAGTGGTCTTGGCGGCGAATCCGCAGTGATCAAATCCCACCACAACGTAGGAGGACTTCCTGATTTCGTTGATTTCAAAGAAATCATCGAGCCACTCCGCAACTTATTCAAGGACGAAGTCCGCAAAGCAGGTCTTGAACTTGGCATTCCGGAGAATCTTGTTTTCCGTCAGCCATTCCCGGGTCCTGGACTTGGAATCCGTATCATCGGTGAAGTGAATGCGGACAAAGTCCGCATTGTACAGGATGCCGATTACATCTACCGCGATGAGGTGGACAAGGCAGTTGCCGCTTACAAAAAAGAGCACGGCAAGAACCCATCCTGGATGCCAAACCAGTACTTTGCAGCCCTTACCAACATGCGTTCCGTTGGTGTTATGGGTGATGAGAGAACTTACGACTACGCAGTTGCACTGCGTGCAGTCAATACGGTTGATTTTATGACAGCCGAATCTGCTGAGATTCCGTTTGCAGTACTTCAGACGGTTATGAGCAGAATTATCAACGAGGTGCGTGGGGTGAATAGAGTATTCTATGATCTGACAAGTAAGCCACCGGGAACGATTGAGTTTGAATAATATCCCAAGGCAACGCCCTTTATCCTCAAGGGGCAAAAATCTTTAGCCTAGGGAATGAATAAAATAACGAGAAAATAAAGACCTTGTAGAGCGGAAAAACCGTTCTATGAGGTCTTTTTCTTTTACTTAAAACCATGGAGAAAGCCTTGAAAATAGAGGAATATCGAGAGATAAGAGAGAAGAAAGAGAGAGTAAGCCAAGAACTTGAAGGAAGTCCTAAGAAGCCTTGAAAGAGAAAATAGGTGAGGATAAAGGATTTTGCCTTTTGAGGATAAAGAGGGTTGCCTGAATATATTTTGTGAAAATCGAGCCTTTATTTACAACTATTCCAAACAAAAAATGTTAAGTTCTGGCAACGATTTGGCAACATAATCTAACGCAAATGTGTTAAGCAAAATATTATATTAATTACATTATAAGGAAGACCTTACTGAAGTTCTTTTCCAAACTGGAAAGGAATTTTGGTAAGGTCTTTTTCTTTTATTTGTCTCTTACTTGTATGGCCTGTTGCCACTGGAAAATGGAATTAAAGCAGACCTCGTTTCTTCATTTCTTCTGACAATGCATCCTGGAGCTCGGCATCCAGATTGTCAGAGATAGCATTCTTTACAAAGCCAGTGGTTGGTTCAATGTTAGGGTAGTTATATCTCCAATTGTCGTATTCATCTTCGGAGATTTCTCCCTGTTTAAGCTTGGAATATTGACTAAGCCAAGCAAAAAGCATAGGTGCTATCTGGTCATAAGCCTGATGATTTTCGTCGAGAGTTATACATGGACGTCCATCCTTATCAGTACTTATTTGGAATCCATATTCATCCTCAAGGGCGAAGAAAGTATGCATCAATCCAAGATAGGAATCAATATTAGGTACTGTGATTGCTTTGGTTGTAACACCAAAGATATCAGCTAATCGTTTAATCAGGTCATCTTTTGGAGTACGGGCTTCGGTTTCGTATTGTGCGATACGAACATCTGAAGTCTTTCCCATAAAGCCTACCATTTCACCGAGTTCTTTTTGCTTTAATCCTTTTTTGGTTCGGAATAATCGTATTCTTTTTCCTAACATAGTTGCCTCCTTTTGTCCGTTAATGTTGCCATTGGCATAGTAGTTAAATCAATTTGTTTAAGTGTAGTATAACACCTGTAAATGATGTAATCAAGGATAACTTAAATAAAAAAAGTTAATTTTTTATTTAAAAGGTCTTGACTTAACTGAAAAAAGTTAATATAATATCAATACGCAACTTAACGGATAAAAGTTAATCGTAAAACTGAATGAGTGTACGAAACCGAACAAACCGCCAAGACCTTCATAATGAAGAGAGCACCTGAGTACAAATAAAGATAGGTACAAGGGATGGCACAGCGCCGAGCAGAGTTGTCTGTCAGAACGGGGACGAGAATACACCGAACAAAATCTACAATGAAAGGAGGCGAAGGGAATATGGAAGAGAAGACATTCTTAACAGTGGATGAAGTTGCAGAGATATTATCAGTTTCAAAGTCCAAGGCTTACGAGATTGTAAGACAGCTTAGTAAAGAAATGAAGGCGAAAGGCTTTATTACAGTCGCTGCAAGAGTTAGTAAGACTTATTTTTATGAAAGAATGTGCTATAGCAAAGAGTAGCGGAAAGGAGATGCCGATATGTCAGTTTATAAAGACAATGCCACTGGCAAAGTATGTCAATCAGGGGTTTTCTCCAGATAGTCTGAGAGGAGAAATCAGAGAGACTTGCAGGGAGCTTGTGGATTTGAAATTTCGTATCTTACCAGCGCTTGAGGATGTAGCATGTGGCAAGAAATATCAAAAGAAACCTGAAAATACATCAAGTGGAAAAGAAAGCGGGTGATTAAATGGCGATATTAAAGCATATTCCAATTAAGAACTGTTATTACTCATCTGCTGTGGAATATCTGACCTGTCAGTTTGATGAATACACAAATGAGCCAATTCTTGATGAAAAGGGAAGAATTATGGAACGAGAGGAGTATCTGATAGAGGGCGTTAACTGTGAAGTAGATACCTTTGGAGCAGAATGCATTGAGACGAATCGATTCTATGGTAAAAATAATGCAGTGAAGGATGTCAAAGCACATCATTATATCATATCCTTTGATCCGACAGATAATATAACGATGGAAGAAGCACTTGCATTTGGAAAAGAATGGTTATCCGCTTTTGCACCAGGGCATCAGGCAGTGATTGCAGCACATCCGGATGGTCACCATGGTAGTAAAAATATGCATGTTCACATCGTATTTAATTCAGTAAGGAAATATGCAGGAGTGCAGGAGAAGTGGCATTACAAGCCCTGTGAATGGAAGCAGGGGTGTAAGCATAGAAGTACAGGAAGGATGATGCATAATGCCAAGAAGTGGGTAATGAGAAGATGTCTGATTCGAGGATATGAACAGGTAGATCTTCTTACAAAGAAACATCGGGATGATTATTGGGTAGAGAAATGACTGATGGAGTCAAATGCGAAGGATGGCATTGGAGCAACTTCTAACAAAGAGATAATTCGAAATACTATTGATAAATTCATACCAGCGGTAAAATCATTTGAACAGTTGGTGGAATGTCTGACAAATATCTATGGCTGGAATATCCGTGTGACAGATAAAACAGTGACATTTACTATGCCGGATATGAAGCGAGGTATCCGTGGTAACAAGCTTGGAGATGGATATGGAAAAGCAGAGCTAATGGAACGAATTGATAATGCTATCAAGGAGAAGGTGGTTGCAGAAGCTAAGAGGCTGGCAGAAGAAAAGGCAAGAGAAGAAGCCAGAATTGAAGCAGAACGAAGGGCGGCGTCTGAAAGAGCAGAGCGGAAGAGAAAAGAAGAACTGTCCCAGAGAAAGAGAAAATTGGCATTTGAACGAAATAGTATTCAATTTGAGTATTTTATGGCAAATTCTAATTCTGAGAGTTGGAATCCTGAGTATGCGGAGTATCTGATGGCAGAGAAGATTATCGATTTTGATTCTAAAAGTATTGAAGAGTTATCAAATCCAATTTTAACAAAGGAAGAATTCGAACGAAAGCAGATTGAAGAACTGCAGGAAGAAAATTGCGAGAAGGCGCATGAATTATGGAAGGATACTCTCAATAATATTGATGGTTTAGTATATCCGCACAAGTGGGAATATCTGAACTATTTAGAAGAGATAAGGTATCGAAAGGTGTCTACATTTACCTTGCAACAGGTAAGAGAACCAATTCTAACTTTTGGGGAATTTGGTGAAATGATGGAGCGTGAAACTGCTATACCTGTGAAAGCAGTAGGAAACGTTCAGGATGCTGTAGTGGTAGAGGAGGCAGAAGAAACAATAGGTACAGAAAAGAATCAGGCAGAAGAGCTTGAGGCTCAGGATATTTCAATACTGGAATCAACAGTAGAAGAGGTGGCTGTCATTGAACAAGCTGTTGAAAGACCGGTAACTATGGAGGAACGGGCAAAAGAAATATCATCTGTTATCCGTAATAATTATGGCAGATATGATAATGTGCCAGTAAAGGTAAAAGCAGAGCTATTCCAATTTTCTGTTGATGATTTTGAAGCGGATATGAAACTGCATTCATTGGTGTTAAAAGAGCTTAATGTGAAAATGTATAGTTCAGAATTGTATGATGATTATATGAGCATTGCGGATAAAACGGATAAGAAGCCTGTTGAGGAGCAGAATGTGAATTATTACAACAATGAAAAACGTTGGAATAGGAGTAGGTAAGAAGAATTATTGACAAGATGGACAGGTATTTTATTGACTAATAATATCTGTCCTTTACGCTTTACATATATTTAAGAGATTGAAAAAATCAATTTCAGATTGAAATAAACTGGATTTGATGATATAATGAAAAAGAAATGATAAATAGTTGTAATGATACGAAAGGGATTAATAATGGCAATCAGATACAGCAAATTATGGAAACGATTAATAGATGAAAATATGATGAAAGTTGACCTTAGAGACCAGGCAGGAATTACAACAAATGCGTTGGCAAAACTAGGGAAGAATGAACATGTAAGTACACAAGTCTTAGAAAAAGTATGTAATGTATTGCATTGTGAGATACAAGACATTATGGAATTCGTTCCAGATGAGGAAAGGGAAGAAAAGTAATATGGCTAAGAAGAAAACAGTTGAAAAAGCATTGAACTTAGATAGTATTTTATTTAATTGTAGAGATTACTTACGTGCGGCACGTAACTCCGGCTCATTCTTTGAAAAGAGAGATATGATGCTTACACTCGTGTTTTTGAGATTTATTGGAGAAAAGTATGAAGATGGAATTGAAAAGTTAAAGCAAACACTGATAGAACAGGGATTAGATCCAGAAGATGAAAATATTAGAACAGCCTTTTTTGATGATGCTACTTTCGCAGATGGAACATATAATTTACCACCAGAAACAAGATGGTCGACAATTATTAATACACCGGCTCCCGGATTAAATGTTGCACTTGATACTGCTTTGCAGAGACTCGAGGAAGAAGATCCACAATTAAAAGGTTGTTTTGTTAAAGGAACATTTACGGCACGAAATCTTGCTGCAAATGATATAAAGAAAATTGTTGATGAAGTAAACAAAATCAGCCATAAGGCATTTGGCGAAGAGAAGGATCTTATTGGACGTGTATACGAATACTTTCTTAAAGAATTTGCAGTAAATGCTACAAAAGAAGAAGGAGAGTTTTATACGCCTCATGATGTGGTTCAATTGATTGCAACTATGATTGAACCTTATGATGGCACTTTATATGATCCTTGCTGTGGTTCAGGCGGTATGTTTATTCAGAGTGCTGAACTTGTAAAGTCAAAGCAGGGAAACTTAAATGGCATTAATATTTATGGTCAGGAAAAAGAACCGGCGACATATCGTCTTGCAAAAATGAATCTTGCACTCCGAGGAATTAGCCATAATCTTGGTGATGAAGCTGATTCTTCATTCACTCATGACTTGCATAAGGGGCTGTATTTTAATTATATAATGGCAAATCCCCCATTTAACCTTAAAGGCTGGTATAACGATAATTTAAAAAATGATGCTCGTTGGAATGACTATCAAACACCACCTGAAAGTAATGCAAACTATGCTTGGATTTTACATATGCTTTCGCATTTAAAACAGGCTGACGGGGTTGCCGGATTTCTTCTTGCTAATGGTGCGTTGAACGATAGTGACACTTTAGAAATCCGTAAAAAACTAATTCAGAATGATAAGGTGGAAGCCATTGTTGTTCTTCCAAGAGAATTGTTCATTACTACTGATATCAGTGTTACCCTTTGGATACTGAATCAGAATAAAAAAGGCGGTAAATATCACGGTAGAATTCTTCGCAATCGTGAGTATGAAATCCTTTTTATGGATTTGCGTCAGTGGATAGAAAATCCTGTAAAGGGAGAGAGCAAAAAGAAGGTACGTTTAGTAACAGAACAGATTGAAACAGCAGCTAACATATACCATACATGGCAGAGCGAAGGTACTGACGGTATGAATTATGAAGTGCCTGAACTTTATCGTAGTGTGGGTATTGCTGAGATTGAAAGTAAAGGTTGGACTCTTACTCCGAGCAAATATATAGAATTTATTGACCATGATTTGGATATTGATTATGAAAAGGAAATGGCTCGTATTCAGGCGGAAATGAAAGAAGTTTTGGAGCAGGAAAAGAAATCCCAGCAGATGCTGGAAGAGGCGTTTAGGGGGATTGGCTATGGGATTGACTAAATATAAGGTAGGCGATTTGATTACTGTAGTGGACGAACGCAATAACATAGGAATTAGAAAATTTTACGGTATTAATATTAACAAAGAATTTATGCCTACTGTTGCCAACACAGAAGGTTTAGATGAAAGTAAATATAAAATCATTAGAAAGAATAGATTCGTATTCTCAGGCATGCAAACAGGTAGAGATGAGTGTATTCGAATCAGTATGTATAACAAGAGTGAACCTATTCTTGTTTCTCCAGCTTATACAACATTCGAAATTTCTGCCACCAATGTTGTTTTACCTATGTATTTCTTTCTGTGTTTTTTGTCTCATGAAAAAGATAGATTGGGTGCCTTTCTGAGTGATGGTAGCATCCGTTCTAACCTTGATTGGCCTGTTTTTTGCGATATTGAACTCGAACTCCCTTCACTCTCTGTTCAGCAAAAGTATGTTGACATCTACAATGCTATGATTGCAAATCAGCAAAGTTATGAGCGTGGGTTGGAGGATTTGAAACTGGTTTGTGATGCGTATATTGACGGCCTCAGAAAGAAACTATCACATAGAAAGTTGGGAAGTTATATTTCGATGTGTGAAAATAAAAATGAGGACTTGGTATATGGAATTGATGCTGTACGAGGTATTTCGATTGAAAAGAAGTTTATTGATACAAAGGCGAATATGGAGGGGGTATCTCTTAAACCATATGCAATCGTCAATCCTAATGAATTTGCGTATGTAACTGTAACTTCAAGAAATGGAGAAAAAATCTCTCTTGCTCGCAACAATAGTAACGATGTTTACATCTGTTCATCCTCGTATATAGTCTTTAGGGTTAACGATACTAGAGAATTATTGCCAGAATACCTATCAATGTTATTTGAACGCAGTGAGTTTAATCGTTATTCACGTTTTAATTCATGGGGAAGTGCACGAGAAACATTTGATTGGGAAGAAATGTGTGATGTCAGAATTCCTGTTCCTGATATTAAAATACAACAAGATATCGTTAATATCTTTAAAGCATATAATGTGCGCAAAGACATAAACGAAAAACTCAAAGCACAAATAAAAGATATCTGCCCGATTCTTATTAAGGGTTCTATCAAAGAGGCGAGAAAAACAAAGGAGGCGTAATCTATGGCTAGGTTAAAAGAATACAATGGTTACTATTGTGAATCGGAATATGAGTATGCCTTCATTGGATTTTTGGAGACTGAGGGCTGGATATATTCTTCTGGTAACAACATTTCTCGCGTAACCAAAAGAGATGTGCTGATTGCTGATGATTTCAAGAAGTTCATAGTCGATACAAATCAAGATTTAACCGAAGATGAGGTGACTCAGATTTTTGATAATGTTCGCCTTGTCGGAAGCGAAAGTGACTTTGCTACCTTGCATAAGGTTTATGGCTGGATGGTTAATGGCATTCAGTTTACACCTCAAGATGGTATTGCAAGGATGATACCTCTCATCGATTTTAAAAAAGATAGCAATAAGAATATTTTTCGAGTAGTAAACCAATTCACAGTAGAATATACAAACAACGGTCAGAAAGAAAATCGTAGACCGGATGTACTCTTATTTGTAAATGGTATGCCACTGTGTGTTATTGAGTTAAAAAATCCTGCGGATGCAAATGCGACCATTTATGATGCGTGGGAGCAAATTAATATCCGCTATTGGAGAGATATTCCACATCTTTTGCATTACTGTACTTTGGCTTGTATCTCCGACGGTGTTAAAACAAGACTCGGAACAGTCCGTACTCCTTATGAGCATTTTTATGCATGGAGGCGTGTGAATGATGGTGATGCAGTATCTACTTTGCCTTTTGAAGAAACCGAAACAATGATAAAGGGTGTTTATGCACCTGAGCGATTCTTAGAGATTTTCAGAGATTATATTTATTTTCAAGATAGCATTTACGATAGTGACGAAGTTGAAATTGTATGTCGTTATCCACAGTTTTTTGCTGCAAGATTACTCAGGCAAAGTATTATTAATTCTGTTGTTCAAAAAAGCGGTAAAGGTGGAACATATTTTGGTGCGACAGGATGCGGAAAAACATACACTATGGCTTTTCTTGCCCGTCAGCTTGCACTTCGCTGTACAGATATACCGGAAATCGGCTCACCGACAATTATCCTGATTGTTGACCGAGATGAACTTCAAAAGCAGGGAGCAAAGCTTTTTACAAAGAGTAAGGAATTTTTGAACCTTGGTGAAGTAGCTGTTGTAAAAAACAGAGCACAGTTAAGACAGGAACTTGGCGCAAGGCAAAGTGGCGGCTTTTACATTTGCACAATTCAGAAGTTCTGCGACCGGGAAGATGACAAAATCGGTCTTATTAATGACCGACAGAATATTATATGTTTCTCTGATGAAGCACACAGAACTCAGCTTGAACATTCTAAGAAGATTCAATTCAGCAAGGATGCTGATGAAAATATGAAAGCTATGGTTTCAAAGCCATACGCAAAGGTTTTGAAAGAAGCATTCCCACAGGCTACTTTTGTTGGATTTACCGGTACTCCTATTGCAGAGACTTATCAGACTTTTGGTGATGAAATTGATAGATATACCATGGATCAGGCAGTTGCAGACGGATTGACTGTTTCTATCAAATATCACCCTCGTATTGCAAAGGTTTTACTTGATAAGGTAAAAGTAAAAGAGATTGAAGATTACTATAAAAAATGTGCTGATGATGGTGCAACATATGAGGATATCGAAGCAAGTAAAAAAGCAATGAGTTCTATGGAAGTAATTCTTGGGGAACCTTCCAGACTTGCGCGTCTTGCTACAGACATACATGATCATTATATTTCTTCTTGTGCAGGTGATCCGGACAGAATACAAAAAGCAATGGTTGTTTGTTCAAATAGAAAGATTGCATATGCATTACTTCAGAAATTCAAGGATAAATATCCGGAATGGTTTGAAGAAAAGAAATCACCTGATGGAGTTTCTGTAACCGAAGAAGAATTGAAAGAATTGAAGCCAACGCCATTTATAGTAATGGTGTCTAGTGTCGGCAGTAACGATGAAGAAGACATGTATAATTACTTGGGTGGTGTTAAGAATGATAAGCGTTCAGAAGAACTTGATGCTGCTTTTAAACAGGAAAAATCAAACTTGCATATCGTTATTGTTGTAGATATGTGGATTACAGGCTTTGACGTTCCTTGTCTTACGTACTTATATAATGACAAGCCTCTTAAGAAGCATTTGTTGATACAGACGATTAGTCGTGTAAACAGAAAATATCCTGGAAAAGAATTTGGTATGGTAGTTGACTATATCGGCATTCGCGATAATATGCGTGAGGCAATGAAGATTTATGGTGGAGATACTTCGGTTGCTCCTACATCTGATGATGTTGAACAGGCTACATCAGTGTTCAGGGAAGAGTTAGAAGTTTTAAAAACGCTGTTTAGTGATTATGATTTATCACCTTTCTTAAATCCGTATTGTGATCCTGTCGAGCGTTACAGACTTCTTGCTAAAGCTGCCGAGTATGTATTTGTATCAATGGAGGAATTACAAACAGAAGGAAATAAGGGTTCTCAGAAGGTTTCACTTAAAACCTACTTCTTAAAAACAGTAAAACGAATGAGAAGTGCTTTTGATATCTGCCAACCTTCCGGTTATCTTGGAGAAGAAGAATCTGCACTTGCACAATGCTTTATGGCTATAGCTGGTTTTGTTCGCAAAATGAGTGGAACAAGTGAAGTGGATACAGATACTATGAACCGAGCGGTTTCCAAAATGGTTGAAGAAGCATTGAAATACAATCAGGTAGAAAGTGTTCTTGAAAGTGGCGAGGAAGAAGATATCTTTTCACCAGAATACTTTGAAAAACTATCTGATGTCAAAATGCCAGCAACTAAGTTAGAACTTCTTGTGAAAATGCTTCGTAAACAGATTAAGGAATACGGAAAAGTGAATCAGTTAGCTGCAAAATCATTCCAAGAAATGCTGGAAAAGACTATTGAGGAGTATCATGAAAGACGTAAACATCTCACAGCAGAAGAAGCTGGAGAAACACAGGAAAAGGCATCTGAGGATATTATTAAGATTGCAACGGAACAGGCTTTAGCTATTCTTCGTCAAATGAATGAGAACAGAGAAAGTTTTCGTAAAATTGGTTTAACCTTTGAAGAAAAAGCATTTTATGATATTTTGATTTCACTGCGTGACCAATATAACTTTGGGTACGGAACAGATAAAAAGGTAGACGGTGTTGTAGTCAATGATAAATGTAAAGCATTAGCTAAGAAGATAAAAGATATTATTGATACAAAATCCTCATTTGCAGATTGGCTCAATAATCAGAATGTTCGTAACCAATTAAAACTTGATATAAAAATCTGCTTGGTGAAGAATGGTTATCCACCACAGTATAGTCCTGAAGTATTCAATAAAGTTATGGAACAGGTGGAGAATTTTGGGGAGTATTCCATAACAGAAGATATAGGAAATGAAGTAGATAATTCTGCAAAGATTTATCAATATGAGCCAGAGTATAAGGTGATGAAGGTTGCGGAAGATTCGATACATTATGGTGATTCAAAAAATAATCAGTAGGGAGGTGTTGAAGATGAAGTACATTTTTTTCTATGATGAAACAGAGCATAGTAGAAAGATTAATTATGAAACAGTTACCGCAAATAATTACTATGATAATTTCATAACAGGAATTGTAGGGTGGAAAGCAGAAGATGATGAATGTATTTCTGACAGATACCTTGCTTTTGAATCGAAGTATGATTATAGAAAAAAAGACGGAGAATTAAAGAGTCAGACTATGAAAGCAAAAGATTTTAGGCTTGGGTTTGCTTCTCTTAATAATCATACGATTGAGTTATATGAAGACCTTGTATCACTATTTGACGAGAAAATAATTATTTATTTCTCTGTGTTTAGCAAAATAGAGTATGTTATTAGCCAGCTGTTTGTAAATTATCATAATTCTATGTTTGTTGATGTTGATTACATGAAATACTCAATAATTAAGGCTATCAATGTATATCGACCACAAAATGTGATAGAAGCAATTTATAAAGAGCCACAAATATTTGTTAAAGAACTACGGTCTTTTTTAGAAGATAGGATTATTAAAAATCAAGCGAATACTGCTTTGAAAGAGCATGAGAATCAAGCATTTCAGGAAATACTTTTACTGATTGAGGACACAGAGGTACCCGAAACATTAGATTGGTCCTATTTTGCACCTTTTGATGGATTTAAGAAATTGTTGACAGAGATGAATGTTAATGAATATCAGTTGATGATTGACCGAGAAGGAAAAGAATCGCATACATTGAATTCTGCAAAGAATGTAGGACTTAAAAATGTCATCGAAGAAGATTCTAAGGACTATGTTGGAATCAGAATGGCTGATATGCTTGCTGGATTGATATCTCGATTGATGCAATCATTGAAGATATCGTTAACTGGAGATTATAAAGATGGGAAAATGAAGAAGACACTTTTAGATTCGGGCTGGTTTGCATTGAATCAAAGACAGCTTGATTTGTATAAAAAATTATATCGGGTAATTTGTGAGAATAATGACTATTGGTACAAATCTTTTTCTGGAATTTATTCGGATGATTTGGTGGCTATTGTAGCACTTCTTCAATTTATGAATCATTTTTCAGATGCAGATGAGATTCGTAATAGTAAGATAGAAATGCAACCAGAATATTATAATGCTTTTGTCTGCGAGAGCTTGAACGAACGTTATAAAATAATGAGGAACAAATTACCGATTGATCCTATAGTAGAAGATGGCAAAGATTATTTTTATAATCAAAGAGGTGCAAAGGTTTATAAGGATATTAACAAGCAACCTATGTTGCCATTACATAGAGGACAGAATGAGTTTTATGTTCTTTCAGTTGGATTTTCACAGAATAGGACCCCATTGGTAACAATCTCTGAAAATGATAAGCCGATATGTTATAGATTGCCGAATGAGTACAGTGATTGGACTATGACTGTTGCTGGGGTTTCCAGTATGGGTGAAAGATTATTTCCATCAAAAGTGTTATTTTCATTAATTGGTGGAAGGTATTTGGTTGATATTTTATAG
>ERZ1034871.430-NODE-430-length-24987-cov-10.735761_pt1 | contig 24987 bp, 17 predicted proteins | sample MGYA00520631_ERZ1034871 | MGnify/ENA primary metagenome ERZ1034871 (study PRJEB33766, sample SAMN09781721) | gut metagenome | biome: gut microbiome | host: Homo sapiens | place: Madagascar | study: EMG produced TPA metagenomics assembly of the PRJNA485056 data...
CAGGGTGTCGCTTCGCTTGCCCTGGGCTATGTGCTCCATTGGGCTTTCAGCCCGCCCTTGCTAAATCCGAAACTTGAGTAATATTACATTTAAGGAGTTACATGAATAGACTCTGCCTTTGGCAATTTGATGGTATTAAGGTTTCGGACTTTGAAGATGTAAGGGCACCATTCACATTATTGCCCTTATCACCTTCAGCCTCCAAGCGTATGTAAAAATGTTTTTGTGTGTTTGCCGTGTTATCACTTGGGCAAAATTACAATCACATTGCTCTGTTTGCAAGAGCTTATAATTAAAATATAAACGTCAGAAAAGCGTTATTCGTTGAAAGTCAATCACTTAACGAACACAAGCCACGATAAAAATATAAATAGTTATTTATTTTTCTTACACCGCATAAGCCCTATTTTCGAAAAAGAAATTAACTTTGAAGCGACAACCAATCCCATTTATGCACTTTTACAGACGCATTATCATGAAGCAATTCTTGCTGATTACCCTACTTGTGAGCCTTTTCGCCTCAATATCAATATCCACCTCAGCGCAAAGCAAGCCTCTGGTGCTGAATGAGCCTACACAAAAGTTGCTGCTCACGCTTGACAACATGGTGAAGAACAAAGCACAATACCATGCCAAGCACTACGAGCGAATACGTCAACTCAAAGCACTGGCCCGCAAGGCAAAGGGATACAACAAATATAACATATACAAGAACATTTTTGAACTGTACGCACACTATCAAACGGACTCTGCACAGGTGTACATTGATGCCATGACCCGTTTGCCCGAATACAAGAGTGATGTTGTAATGCAAGCCACGCTACACATTGCTCAAGCTGAAATATATGCGGTTTCGGCCTTATATACTGAAGCTATTAGCGAACTTGAAAAGGTGCCACACTCCCTCATCAACCATGAGCATGCCGACTTGCAACTTTACTACTTTCGCACCAAACGTACGCTCTATGGGTGGATGAGCGACTACACTAAAATCCCTACACAGCACCATCTTTGGGCCGAAAAAACTATGGATTACCGCGACTCACTGCTCTCGATTAAAGCGACACAGGGAGTACACAGAGCCATTATACAGGCCGACAAGTATAACGCTCTTGGCCAGCCTCAGAAGGCCATTGCGTTGTTGCGGCCTTATGTGAATAAGATGAGCGAGAGCAACCCCATGCCCTATATATGCTTTACCATGGCACATGCCTGCTTGCTGGCCAACGACTCAACACAAGCTGCCTATTACCTCACCCTCACCGCCATTGCCGACTTGCGCAAAGGCACTTGCGAATATCAAGCTTTGCCCATATTGGCACAAGTGCTGTTCCGCACAGGCGATGTGAAACGTGCCTACACCTATTTGCTCTGCTCTATGGAGGACGCCAACTTTTGTAAGGCCGGACTGCGAGCCATTGAGGTTTCCAACATTTTCCCTATTATTGACAAGCAATATAAGCAGCAAGAGAAGGCGCAGCGCCATCGCGACCGGTTGCTCATATACTTGCTCATTGCCTTACTTGTTGCTTTGAGTGGCACGGTGGTGTATTTGCGCAAGCAAATGATAAAGCTGAGAGTGATGCGTCGCAAGCAAGCTTTGTCTAACCAGCAACTGGCTGAGGCCAATGAGCAAATGAAAGTGGCCAACCTTAAGTTGCAAGAAGCCCTCGACGAGGTGGGACGCACCAACGAGGAGTTGCAACGCACCTACAGCCAACTGCGCATGACCGACAAGATGAAAGAGGAGTATATTGCGCGCTACCTGAATCGCTGCCGCATGTATTTAGACCAACTCTCTGAGTTCCGAAGCACTACTCTGCGTCTTATCAAAAACCGCCGCTATGACGACATTGCACAATCGCTGCAAAAGGCTCTGAATGCTAAAACTGAGCAGGCTCAATTCTATGCCGACTTTGATGCTGCGTTTCTCACACTCTTCCCCAACTTTGTTGAGGCATTCAATGCTTTGCTTCAACCAGACCACAACATTCAAGTGAAAAAGCATGGTCAACTCAACACTGAACTACGCATTTACGCGCTCATTCGCTTGGGCATTCACGACACATCACGCATTGCACACTTCCTTGACTACTCCACTGCCACCGTTTACAACTACCGGTCAAAAATACGCAACAAGGCGCTCTGTGCTCCCGAACTTTTTGAACAACAAGTAGCCACATTATAACGCGAGTTCGGGATAAGGAATACAGAGAAACAGGTGGAGAGTTGATAGTGTAAACGAACAAGGAAAGTTCGTTTACCCTTTACTGATTCTTTGATTATTAGCAACTAAAGTTTCCCACCCCCAATAAAGAGGGTGGGAAACTTTAGTTAGTTAGAAAGTTTGCTTCATCATAAACAAATGGCATGTATTTATTCGGATAGACAATTTTTGGCTTAGAAAAATCCTCCTAATGTATTAGAACCTAAGCAGCCATTTCCATAAAGGAACGAGTTCTATATGGTATCCATCTTTTTCAACGGAACTTTCTTCCTCCATGGTAACAACTATCATTTTGCTGATTGATTGAACAGAAACAAGTTTTATCAGGGCATCTGTTTCTCGTTTGAACGTGTCTGTATCTGCCATAGAATAGGACACCTGCACAGCCAATTCCTCTTCAGGAACGACAAAATCCACTTCAGCATTTTTGCTATTCCAAAAATAACTTCCATCACCATATTTGCGTCTGAGAGTTATCGCTACAATATTTTCAAGCAGGGAAGTATTGGCGTCAACAAGGAACAGATGCAGTAAGCCGTTATCCGTGAAATAGTATTTGCGATTCGTTTCCTTATCCTGCAACTTTCCATATAGATTCTCGTAGGGCAGTATGAGCCAAGTTTCAGTCATATATTCTACATAGTCTATCGCTGCGTCTGTACTTAATTTTTTGCCTGTGCTACTGACGATGCTTGCAATTCTGTTATATGAAAGAGGTTGCTTTACACTCTCAGCCATTTTGCGTATCATCACCCGCAATGCATAATCGTTGCGTATCCTGTATCTTGCAACTAGGTCGCCAAAGAATATTTTACTAAACAGATTGCTCATCCATGAACGAGGTTCTTTCATACCCACCGTTTCAGGCAAACCACCATGTTGAAAATAAGTGTTTGCCAACTTTACAATCTGTTTGCCGAATGTAAATAGTGCGTTTTTTTCATATGTATCAATACCACTGGCATTCAAATACTCTCGCAAGGAATAAGGATACACTTCATGTATCATATATCTGCCGCCAAGCGTAGTCGCAATCTCACTACTCAGCATTTTGGCATTGCTGCCTGTAATATATACTTGATATTTTTGGTCTGCTAACCTACGGGCAAACTTTTCCCATCTATCAACCAATTGTATCTCGTCCAGGAAAAATATCGGACGAGTATCATACATCTCTTCATAGCACGTTTTTATCAAGTCAAGGTCTTTGGCATCTAAAGAATCTATTCGGTCATCCTCAAAATTGAAATATAATATTTCCTCTCTCTTATGCCCTTGCTCTATCAATTGTGCTATGCGTTGGAACATCAAGTAAGATTTGCCGGCATGCCTCAATCCAACAAACACATAATTAAGGCCGTCCACTAGTTCCACATTACGAGGAATGAGTTCTACTTGTGATACGTATGCTTGATATTCAGAGATAAGCAATTTTATTAAATCTTTTGTCATATCCTTTTCGTGCTAATACTAAAAACTATTGCAAAGATATTTTTTTATCGTTTATGAAAGATATAATTGACGTAAGATTATCGTCCATAAAAGATAAAATGCACAAAAAGGCTTTTATTGGGTGCATTGCTAATCATTATGTGATTAGCAATGCACCCTCTTTTTTAGTAACACGAGGTGGGGAGAATATGTCACTTCCAACGATTTCGGTTGAGAACCCGCTTGAATACAGCAGGTGCTCCTTCCAATGAGGCGAACAACAACATACATGAGCGGAATTTTATGACATCAGCTCCAAATATTTCATAAGGGCTTTTGTCACTATCAAGAACTGCCTGTGTTATTTCGCAGAGATTCTTTCCTAATATGGGATGTTCAAGAAATAATTTTGCTTGTTTCCTGTTAAGGATACCATAGAACCGCGACCGTTCTGACTTACCCAGCCCTTTCATTTGTGGAAATATCCACCACATCCAATGTGTCTTTTTCTTACCATTCTTTACCTCCTGAAGTGCTTGGGCATACGTTTGCTTGTGCGGCACGACATACCTGCTAACATAGTTATATTCCCATGTTTGCAACTCCTCTTCGGTTAAATGATTCAAGATAAGATCCGCTAATGGTATATGTCCAATATACCCGTATGTCAACCAGTATTCGGGATCGAGAGAGCTGTCAGGCAACATCCTAAGGTCTTTAATACAATCTTCTACTATTTGCTTCTTACGTTCTTCTGATTGTAAAACCATCATTACATTCTTATTATTAAGCAAACTGTAGAGGTCGTCACGGAGTTCTTGCTCTAATTCTTTTGAAATTGTTTTCATAGCTTGTAATATTTACTTTATGCCAACGTGAAAGATGGCGTTTAACGTTTTTCGCTGTTTATCTTGTCCTTGCTGTTTTTTGACGCGGCAAAGATATGAACGTTTTACTTGATTAAAAAAGCCAACACTGCGGCTTGTATAAAACACCACTGTTAATGTACGAAATACACGTTAGCAACCGATATATACCTTAAGCAACCCTTCAAACTCTTCAAAATTAGTTTATATAATCATTTTCAGCATCTGTCCATACGCTTAGTCTGATTTTCTGATTGCAAGATGCGATGAGAGATATTGAATGACAGTAGCCACCAGACTTACCAAACGGTAAAGGGTACAAATATTCCACCCGAAGCCCTCATAAATTGGGCTTTGACCGGAATATTTGTACCCTTTGATTATTACAGCGGACAGCAATAAATATTTTACCACCCTATACCTACCCTATTTACGCCATTTACGCCAAGCGTTCTGAATAGATATAGAGCTATGCTGTTACAGCCTTACCATGCCGAACCCACCGAAATGTTACATACCTTGTTGTTTACATCTGCTTCAAACTGCACCTTGCCATAAACTGCGGCATAGGTATCGTCTTTTTTCACGCCATTGGCTTTCAGCACTTCGTTAACAGGCGCCCCAACCTCGAAGGTGGCATTCCCTATTTTAACACCTACGCCAGGTGCTTGCACTGCGACATAACAAACCTTATTAGCCTCATCAGCCATGGCTGTCATCACCTCTTTACCCTTTAAGGTGAATGTTGCCGTTGTGGTGGTTTCGTCCTCCATCGCGTTATACTCTGACTTCACAACCACCTTGTCGTACAACCCCTCAACACTTTTGGGCAATTTGTTGATGTCAGCACCCAACGTTATTTTATCCACGCCTTTGTCCGTCATCACAAACTTGCTGGCAGACTGTGCTTCTACCTTTTTGGTAGCACCATTTGCGGCTGCAGGCACCACGCCTGCGTTGTATTCGTCCTTAGTTACAACCATTATTTTGGTAATAGTGGCAATCTTCTTCCAACTTTCAACAGGCGTAGTTTTACGCATGCCCTTAACAGCCATGTGCAATGTCACATCAACCAGGCCATCGCTCTTTCTGTAGTTACCCACTGTTTTAAGCACAAGGTTGTTATTAGCGTCTAAAAAATAAGCATAAACCGGATTTACCTCAGCAGAGGGTTTGGCTCTGAAATTCACCTGCAACACCCTATCAGCTTTAACATTAGCTATCACCCCATCGGCGAAGGTTATGCCCAAGCCTTCAGAGCTCTCAAACTTTATCGGTTTGCCCTCATAAGTGGCGCCCAACTCTTTAGCCTTTTTTTCGTATTCTTGCAGTTTAGCCTGGTACTTCTGGAACCCATCGCCCGATATATCATTCTTGGCGTATTTTTCCTCCAGATCTAATTCCAACTTTGCCATGTCGACATATACGTCCACCAAGTCGACCAACACACCTTTATCATCAGCCACAGTTTCAGAAGCGTCTTGTGTTTTTGAGCCATTACCGCCACCACAAGACACAAAACTCACACTACACAGGGCCAATAACCCCATTGCTAAAAAAGTCTTCTTCATAATATGTTCTTTATAGTTCAAGAAATACCCATTCCTCATTTTAACAGAAGAATGGAACAACGTTGCAAATATAATCACTTACACACAATAATCTGTTACTAACAGGAGCTTTTCTGCTAAATCAGTGCAATATTTATAAATATCTTTTCTTCGGCATTGATATGCTTTTCTCTCCCGTGTCAAACGTCTCTGTCGCGCTTTACAACCTCACCCACCCTCTTTCAGACTTCGTTAATGCGTCCCCAATCAAATGACGCAACTCACAGATTTTCAGTATGCGCCGTGTATGGACATGGTATTTTTCAGCAGCCCCGTCCCGCGGGGAATTAAGGCAAAGGCTCACAGACAGGCGTGTAAATAGCGCTATCTGTGAGCCTTTATTTGGTGTATGGACATGGCGTTTTGCCCGACGCGGGGCGCGTCGCCCGGTAATAGTTATTTCTTATAGCTCTTGTTCAGACCGGCAATCACATCTTCGGTAATGTCTACCGAGGGGTCTGAATACAATACATTATCGCCGCTCTTGCTGATGATAACCTTAAATCTGCCGTCTGAATTGTATGATTTCAAGAAGGTGTTCAAGTCCTCGCGCAACTTTTTCTGATAGTTCTGCGTGGCTTGAGCCATTTCGTTTTCTATCTTTTCTTGGAAAGCCTGCAAAGCCTGCTGTTGCTTTTGCAACTGGGCTTGTGCGCTTTCGGCCTGCTGCTGCGAGGTGAATGCGCCGCTCTGCATCTTCTTCTGGAAACTGGCTATTGCGTTTTGCAGAGCCTGTCCCTTGCTGTTCAGCTGTTCGCGATATTTCTTTTGCTTGTTCTCAAGTTCCTTTTGTCCGTCCTTGCAATATTCGCTTTTTGCTGCAAGCGTGTCAATATCTACCACTGCCACCGACGATGCTGCACCGGCATTGGTTGCAGCAGCCTTGGGCAGGCCATTAGGTTTTACTTGTGAGTCTTTTTTGTCGCATGCCACCAACGACAAGCCTGCTGCCACGAGCAGCATTGCGGCATTTGCTTTAATAACCATTCTGCACATTTTCTTTTACTCTTTTTCTGTTTTCTATTCTTGCAGCTGCATCTTGCGATTGCACACACCCAATGCCTCGTTGCCGCATGGCCTTGCTTTGGTCGACATGTGTCTTGACAAAGCCCTTGCCAAAGAAAAGGCGCACTGATAGTAATGCCATGCAAATAGCAACAATTAGCAATGTAATGATGAAATAATTCATATCTTTTTCTTACTTTTGCTTTGCGCTGTGCGCTAACTGCGCGCATGAGCGCGGGGCAAAGTTAGCACAAGCCCGCTGAAAGGCAAAATAAATTGGGCGCAAAAGTAGCTTTTTGTTATTGTCTGCACCCGTCCACGAGGAGGGCAGCCAAGTGCAACAGCCTCTACAACAGATTTATATCTACGTAAAATCACATAGTGAAATGAGCGAAAAATTGCAATTACAGCCAAGCATCGTATTCGACTGCTTTGCTGAGGTGAACAAAGTTCCACGTCCTTCGAAAAAGGAGGATAAGATGATAGCCTTCTTAAAGTCGTTTGGCGAGGGCCTCGGATTGGAAACTAAGGTAGATGAGACGGGCAACGTTTGCATTAGCAAGCCTGCCACACCTGGATATGAGGACCGCAAGACTATCATCTTGCAAAGCCACATGGACATGGTGTGCGAAAAGAATAAGGACGTGACATTCGACTTCGAAAACGATGCCATACAGACCTACGTTGACGGCGAATGGCTCAAAGCCAAAGGCACAACGCTTGGCGCCGACGATGGCATTGGCGTGGCCATGGAAATGGCCATACTGAAATCGAACGACATTGAGCACGGACCTATCGAGTGCGTATTTACGCGAGATGAGGAAACTGGTCTGACAGGGGCTGTAGGCATGAAGAGCGATTTTATGCATGGCGACTACCTTATCAACCTCGATTCTGAGGACGAGGGACAACTGTACGTGAGCTGTGCTGGTGGTGTAAGAACCACTGCCACATACGACTTCCCCACCTCGGAGGTGCCATCGGACTATTTCACTTTCCAAATAACCATCAAGGGTTTGACCGGCGGCCACTCGGGTGACGACATCAACAAGAAGAGGGCCAATGCCAACAAACTGCTTGTGCGCTTCTTGGTGAACGAAATGCAGAAGTTCGATTTGCGGCTGATTGACATTCAGAGCGGTGGTTTGCACAATGCCATTCCACGCGAGGGACACGCTGTGTGCGCGGTTCCGGCAGCTGAAAAGCAAACACTTGAAGCCGACTTGAAAGCCTTTGAGGCTGCCGTGAAGGACGAATTTGCCACAACGGAGAAGAACGTGCACATTGCCATTGCCGAGCAGCCCTGCCAAAAGGTGGGCATGGAGTCTGCTGCCATGCGCCGCATGCTGTTGTCGCTCCACGCCGTGCACAACGGCGTCTATGCAATGAGCCAGGACATTGACTGGCTGGTCGAGACATCGTCGAACCTGGCAAGCATACGCAAGGAGGGCGACAAAGTGGTTGTTACAACAAGCCAGCGCAGCAGCGTGGCAAGTGCCTGTCAGAACATGGCAAGCATCATACGTGCTGCCTTTGAACTGGGCGGAGCCGATGTGCTGACCAATGAGGGTTATCCTGGCTGGAAATTGAACCCCAACAGCGACATTGTACGCATTGCCAAGGAAAGCTACGAGCGTCTGTTTGGCAAGGAACCCAAAATATTGGCTATTCACGCCGGCTTGGAGTGTGGCCTGTTCTCTGAAAAGTACCCCAAACTCGACATGGTAAGCTTTGGCCCGACGCTCCGCGGAGTGCACTCGCCCGACGAGCGCTTGCTTATTCCTACCGTACAAATGGTGTGGGACCACTTGCTTGACATACTGAAGCATGCGTAACCCGTCATTTCGACGGATTAAGGCGTTTGCGGGTTTGCGTACCATAAAGAGGCGTTTGTAAAATCCGCAGATCTATTCAGATGGCGGCGGGTTAGCAGGTGCTGACAAGTTGCGCGGGCAGATGTGCCATATACTTGGATCCGTGTGCTAAAGATTACGGCATACGGCCAAGGGCGTTATGGCCACCCCCCCGTTTTGCCATGTCACCCCGCTAACCCGCCTGCTTGTCTGCATATATGCCGCGTTGTGTATGAGGTAAAATCCGTTCACACACATTCTCTCACTTATAAACTTGAATAATCAACACCCGTTAGTGGAATTTGGACCTACGGGTTAACAAGTTGACAGGTCTACAAGCAAGTATGCTCTGATTTCGTTTTATCGTATTAAAGACATGAGAACGCGAAAGCCTGACCAACCTGCCTGTTAACTTGTTAACTTGTTAACCTGTTAACTTGTTAACTCGTCAGCCAACTCCACCAACACAAAATAATCAAGAGTCTGTTTTATGCAAAAAGTGGTATTGCTGCTCATGTCCTTGTTGTTGGTTGCATCATGCTTGAAAGATGATGATTACACCACCTCAGCCAACGACAAGCTCACATTCAGCCGCGACACTGTGGCGGTTGACACCATTATTAGCGGCACACCGTCAAAGACATATTCGTTGACCATTTACAATCAAGCCGACAAAGCCATACGTATATCCCAAATCATGCTTGGCAAGGGTGGCAGTTCGCCGTTCTATGTCAATGCCGATGGCACACAGTTAGTCAATGGCGTGGCCAACGACTTTGAAATAGCCCGCAAGGACAGCATGATTGTTTACGTAATGGCCAACATTCCCGCGTCTGATGCCGATGACGCGGTGGCGGTTGAGGACAAATTGTGCTTTCAAACGGAGTCGGGCCTCATGCAGGAGGTTGTGCTTACGGCTCAAGGGCAGAATGTCATAACGTTGAGCGGTATGCGCATCAGCCAGAACACCACGTTGGACGCCACCAAGCCTTACCGCGTTATGGACAGTCTGGTGGTGGAGAGGGGTGCAGAACTGACTTTGGCGCCAGGCACGCGCTTTTTGTTCCACAACAAGGCGGCCCTTATTGTGCATGGCACACTGCACATTGACGGTTCGAGGGAAAAGCCCGTAACACTACGTGGCGATAGACTTGACTTGATGTTCAAAAACCAACCCTACGACCGCACACCGGGCTTGTGGGACGGCATTGTGCTAAAATCGCAATCGTATGGCAACACCATCAACTATGCCGACATACACAGCAGCACCAATGGCCTTTGTGCCGACTCGTCGGACATAAGTCGCTCAAAACTTAAGATGGAGAACAGCATCATTCACAACACGACCAACCATGCACTCAATCTGCGCATGGCGAATGTGTTTGTGGGCAACAGCCAGATAACGAATGCCGGCGGCGACTGTGTGCATGTGCGCGGTGGCGACGTGTCGTTGGTGCATTGCACGGTGGGACGGTTCTACGTGTTTACGGGAGGCTATGGCCACGCCCTGGATTTTGCCAACTTTGATGGCGATGTCCGCCTGCCGCTGCACAACTTGTATGTGGCTAACAGCATCGTTACCGGCTACCAAGATGATGAGATTATAGGCGGGCAAAACACCGATTTCGAGAACGACGCTTTTAATTATAACTTTGCTTACAGTCTGCTTGACACGCCGCAGCCCGAAAAGCCTGACGACAGAATTGAGAGTTGCCTGTGGGACACACGGTCGACAGACCCAACCGAAGCTGACAGCATCGTGCACGACAAGAACTTTACACCTACCTTTAATGTAGACCACTTGCTGTTCTACTTCACACTTTCGCCCTACTCGCCTGCCGTAGGCCAGGCCTCGCCAAGCATTTCACAACAGTATTATCCCTACGACAGAACGGGGGCACCAAGAACCGCACGCCCCGACATGGGCTGCTATAACCATGCCGAAACTGCTGAGACGCCGAAGCTGACAACAACAGCAGCCCCGAACGTGTCTTCCACCCATTGTGTACAATCCCTTAAGCCAACGCGTAAAGAATAAAGCATATGGCAACAAACGAAAAGACAAGCGGCAACCGCCGCCCTACATATAAGAAGAAAACCTCACCACAGACCGATGACTTCGGGCATCTGCAACCTCAGGCTGTTGAGCTTGAACAAGCTGTGCTCGGTGCCTTGATGATTGAAAAGGACGCCTACTTTCAAGTAAGTGAAATACTGCGCCCTGAAAGTTTCTACGACAACCGTCACCGCATTATTTATGAGGCCATACAGCGGCTTAACCTTGAGGAGAAACCTGTCGACATTCTCACCGTTACCGAGGCGCTGCGCAGCACCAACCAGCTTGAAGAGGTGGGCGGACCCTTTTACATCACCCAACTTAGCGGTTTGGTGGCCTCGTCGGCCCACATCGAATACCATGCACGCATCATAGCCCAAAAGGCTACGGCACGGGCGCTCATATCGTACACAAGCAACATTCAAACCAAGGCTTTTGACGCCACACAGGACATTGATGTGCTCATGCAAGAGGCCGAAGGCAAACTCTTTGAGCTGTCGCAGACCAACATGAAGAAGGACTATACGCAAATAGACCCTGTCATTAAGGAGGCCTACGAAATGCTGCAAAAGGCTGCTGCTCGAACCGATGGTATGAGCGGTATCCCGTCGGGATTTCATGCACTCGACAAAATTACTTCGGGTTGGCAGAACTCCGACTTGGTTATTCTTGCAGCACGTCCGGCCATGGGTAAGACGGCCTTTGCACTGAGCATGGCCAAGAACATTGCTGTGGACCAACAGGTGCCCGTGGCGTTGTTCTCTCTTGAAATGGCTAACGTGCAGTTGGTTAACCGTTTGATTGTAAACGTTTGCGAGATTAAAGGTGAAACCTTAAAGAGCGGACAACTGAAACCGTATGAATGGAACCAGCTCGACTTCCGCATCAAGCAGCTGATGGGTGCCCCACTCTATGTGGACGATACGCCATCGCTCTCGGTGTTTGAATTGCGAACAAAGGCACGACGCTTGGTAAGAGAGCACGGAGTTAAAGTGCTGATGATTGACTACTTGCAGCTGATGAATGCCTCGGGCATGGGCTTTGGCAGCCGCCAGGAGGAGGTGTCAACCATATCGCGCTCGCTTAAGGGGTTGGCCAAGGAGCTTAACATACCAATACTTGCCCTGTCGCAGTTGAACCGTGGTGTTGAAAACCGTGAGGGGGGCGACAAACGTCCGCAACTGTCCGACTTGCGTGAGTCGGGAGCCATTGAGCAAGATGCCGATATGGTGTTGTTCATTCACCGACCCGAGTACTACAAGATTTACCAAGACGAGGCCGGACGCGACTTGCGTGGCAAGGCCGAAATCATTATAGCCAAGCACCGTAATGGTGCTGTTGGCAGCGTGCTGCTCAAGTTCCGCGGCGAATATGCCAGATTTCAAAATCCCGAGGAGGACGAAGTGGCTACAATGGATTCGGCCGCAACGGGCAGCAACGACCAACCTGGCACCGATGCTCTTGCTGCTACCCAGCCACCCGTCGACAACAATCCCTTCCCTCCCGAACCAGCGGGATTTCCACCATTGCCCGATTCATTTCCGCCTGCGCCTAACGATGCGCCACCATTCTAAGCACGAACACCGGCATTGGCATAAGGGGGGGCTAAAATTAGCTGCCACTATATACAGACCATTCGCCTGCTAACAAGCAACTATCAATCATATATCATGAACAGAATAACAAAACTTATGCGCCAAGCCCAAACTCTGGTCGTTGGATTGCTGACTGCCGTATGTATGTTAGCTGCGTGCTCGCCAAAGCCACCTACCCCCGAAGAGTTGTATAAAGACGAAGCCTCGGGCGTGGTGATGGTGCTCAACAAATTCTACTACAACGCTTCCATGCCGAATGGCGAGCATCTGTACTTTACGGGCATTGCCGAGGACGGCTCGCTCGAAGGACTGACCGACGATGTGAACGAAGTGCGCCGCAACTGCGGGTACCTGACGGGCACTGCCTTTTTTATTGACGACAAAGGCACCTTGCTCACCAACCGCCATGTGGCATCGCCCACCATTGACGAGGCACAAGTAAAGCAGTGCTTGATGAACATGATTGAATATGTCAAGGCACTGTACGAAGCCCGCATGAGTGAACTCACCTCGCAATACAATGCGCTCGAAGCACAAAAGTCTGACTGCGTCACAACCGACTATTGGGGCTACACGCAAGTAGACCAAATGCGGGTCAGCCAAATAGAGAGCCAACAGAATGCGCTGCAACAGCAATTCAGCGAGCTTGCGCAGGAGCGCAGCAACCTTGACACTCAACTTGATGTGTCGAGCATCAGCATTCACCCCATCTGCCAATTGGGCATAGCCTACAACGACTCATATGTTACAACCGAGGCCGACTTTCTGCAAAACAACCCTTGCAACACTTTGCGCATAGCGCAAGACAAGGATACTGACCTGGCTCTCATACAACTGCGCAGCGGACTGACGCCTAAAAAGTGCCACATATTTGCTGTTGATGGCAGCAACACAAATGGCGGCTTTTGGAGCCAGCTTTTTGGCAAAGACAAGGCGGCCTCGCCCACCAATCTTAAAATTGACCAACCGCTATACATGATTGGCTTTAATGCCGGCATTGTGTTGGCCAATACACGCAAGGGCATCAAAGTGCAAATGACGAGCGGACGCATTACCCAAATGCCTGATGGCAACCGGCTGCTCTACAGCATTCCTACCATGCAAGGCTCAAGCGGCAGCCCTGTTGTGAACGAGTGGGGCGACCTTGTGGGTGTGAACTTTGCCAAGCTTAACGGCTCGGACAACTTCAACTTTGGCATTCCACTGCAAAAGGTGCGCAACTTTGTGGGAGAGTAAGCAAGAAGGCTCAAGCACCAAACGCTGCAACAAAACGCTAGCATTAAACACTACTACCAAACGCAAGCACTAAACGCTAGCATCAAACGCTACCACTAAACGCTAGCACCAAACGCAAGCACTAATGGGGGCGACGCGTCTCGCGTCGGGAAAAATGCAATGCTTATACACTTAACAAAGGCTCACAGACAGCACCAATTACATACCTGTCTGTGAGCCTTTGCCTTAATGCCCGACGCGGGACGCGTCGCCCCCATTAGTGGTAGCGTTTGCTGCTTGAGTTTTGTGCTTGCGTTTAGTGGTTGCGTTTAGTACTTGCTTTTATGGATCGGTTCACAATTAGTCAGCCTACTTATAAATGAATGTGTGTGCTTTTACTGCCATCTTACACTTTTTATGCGTAACAAGTTGATACACAGAGGTTTCAAGAGTGTAAGATAATTTCAAAGTATCTTACACACCCCTGCATACATCTTACACACCTCACCCCGCTGCCGCGCAGCCGGTTTGGACGTATACGGTGGATTATACGGCATAGGGACGTAGAACAATCTATTGGAGCAACAGACTTTTCTGTTCCCCTATGCCGTGATATCTTTCTCCCGTGCTTGTGCCGTGTGGTAGCGTGTGGGGTGTGTAGGTTGCGTGTAGGTTTGTGTAGGTAAAATTGGTAGTATCTTACACTAAGCAAGACATTGATAATCAACGAGTTGCAACGTGTTAGTGTAAGATGTAAGATACTCGGCAAGTAAAGCTTTTGTAGTATGGTAAAGGTCCCGCTACCACTAAACGCAAGCACTAAACACAAACACAAAACGCTACCATCAAACGCTACCACAAATGGGGGCGACGCGTCTCGCGTCGGGAAAATGCAATGCTTATAACTTAACAAAGGCTCACAGACAGCACTCATTACATATCTGTCTGTGAGCCTTTCCTTAATGCCCGACGCGGGACGCGTCGCCCCCATTAGTGGTAGCGTTTGGTGGTAGCGTTTGGTGTTTGCATTTAGTAGTAGCGTTTAGTGCTTGCGTTTTGTACTTGCGTTTGCTGCTTGCGTCCGTACGCATGGTTATGCCTTACCATACAGCAATAAAACAAAAGCAAGCAGGCCAACTGAAGCATTACATATTCCTCAGTTGGCCTGCTTGCTTTTATGGCATGGCTCACAATTAGAGTGTTTAAGCATGTGCATACCTGACTCATAACGCGCCTAAGCATACAAGGTGCGCGGCGCACACTTACTTGCCAATGCTCTGCACATTACGGCGTACATTCTTGTTAATTTCGACAAACAGATAGTTGGGCTTGTTAGCCCGCACCTTATCCTTCACACGCATATACTCGCGAAGGGCATACTCTTTCGATTTTTCAAACGTCAGACGCGACATTTCACCCTGCGACTTTGTGGTGCGTGTAGAGTCAAGTTTCTCATCGGGGAAATAGTCGTCAAGGTCTACATCACCAATCATAGTCGTTTCAAGGAATGTGAGATTCTTCTTGGCAGAGTCGGTATAATATCCTACAAACATGTGGCCGGGCATTTGCACCAGTACCGGCGTTATGTTGATGGCACGCAGCAATGAGGCAAATAGCACACTGCCGTCCACACAGTTTATTTGCGACGAGTTCAACGCGTCTTCAAACGTGCGCACACGCTGTGCGTATACCACATTACTCGACAGACTTGAGTACGACACCGAGCTATACTTGAAATTGCGCTTTTGCAGTACATACCACAGGGCATACACTTGCTTGTCCACCATTTCGGGCGTACTCTGGTAGCCCAAAAAGCGGCGTACGATGCGGGTGTTGAGCGCCTCACGCAGCACTTTGTCAATAAGCGGGTTTTCCTCATTAACGTAGGCTGCGTAAAACAAACGTGTGCTCACATAACGCGTGCGGCCGTCGGGCAACTGCTTGTTAAACCCTAACAGGCATTCGTTGATGCTCCGCACCGAAAACGTGCGCACCTTCTGCCCCAGGTCCTTGCCATCTACCTCCACATTGGCCACCACACTGATAGGTTCGGCCTGCTCGTTGTCGCGCAAAGCGTTGTAACGCCACAATATGTCGGGATAGATGATGTATTCGGTACGCTCCTTGGGCAATACAAATGTCGACACCGAGCGGGCGTAGAACGGTGTCTCGGCCAGTTCGATGCGCACCACCGTGTTGGCGTGTCCGCTCTTCAGTTTGATGGCCACACACGATTTGGGATTGCCCACATACTCTCCGCTCATGGGCGGAATAACCTGGGTGTTGGTTGTAGCTACCGACAATATGGCAGACGGAAAAAGGTTGCCTCCAAGCTGGTCTACCAATTCGTAGTCGTCGGCAAACGGGCGCTTCATCACCACATAAGTTATGCCACCCACCAGCATGGTCAAGCTAAGCACAACCGCCGTTATGCGCCACAGCAATTTGCGTCTTTGTATTCTAATTTCCAAAGCTGTCATAGCACAACACAATTATACTTACCTAAAAAGCTTGTACCGAATACAAGTAGAGCACCGCAGCCGGAATAGCTAACAACGCGGAATCGAAACGGTCGAGCATGCCGCCATGACCTGGCAGCACGTGGCCACTGTCCTTTATGCCGAGCTGGCGCTTGAACAAACTCTCCACTAGGTCGCCCCAGGTGCCAAACACACAGACTACTGCACCAAGACCAAGCCATTGCGGCAAGGTGAGCAACGTGGGGTTGAAGTGCCACAGCACAGCGGCCACCACCAAGCACAGCACGCCACCGCCAATGCTGCCCACCCACGACTTGTTGGGCGATATGCGCTCAAACAATTTGGCCGGGAAATATTTGTGCAGCAACGAACCGCAGCAATAGGCCCCCGTGTCGCTCGTCCACAAAAACAGGAACACGCTCAGCGGGTAAATTGGTTCAAAGGCAGTCTTGTTGGTCATGGGGTCGTACTGGAAGGCAAGCACATTGAGCAAGCTGAAAGCCAAGGCCACATAAATTTGCGACGCAAAGGCATAGGCCCAATTCTTGAGCGGGTCGGCCTTCTGCAGGTAGAGTTCGCTCACCAGCATATAAATGATTGACACCAAATAAGGGATAAACGCACGTGAAGGCACGAGGTCGGCACAAAAGCCGCCGAAGGCTACGAACAAATACACCGCAGCTACCGTGTTTATCAACTTGTTGACCGAGGCCCCCGCATAGCTGTTCACATTATGCGAAAACTCCCAAGTGGTCAATCCCGTCACCACTGCAAACAGCAGCGTGAACGTCATAGGCGAAAAAAGCGTGCCGCCCACAAGCACGGCCACAAAGACCGCACCTGTGAGTGCACGCACAATCAGGTTATTCATTGTTGTTATTGTCAGATGAAGTTTTATCTGTATCTTGCTGTTTACCCAAGCCGGCAGGCACAGGTGGCGGCACACAACCAGCAGCAGCCGGTTCGTTGTCACATTCCTTTTCAGCAATCGGAGCCTCCTCGCCGGCAGCAGCCTGCTTGTCAGCCTCCAACTTCTTGCCACGCTCTTCGGCCAGTTTGAGTGCCTCTTCTTCCATCAACACATCGGCGCGGCTCTTCCACGGGCGCGGGCCGAATATGTGTTCAACGTCCTCGGTAAATATCACCTCGCGCTCAACCAGCAAGTCGGCCAGTTGGTTGTGCTTGTTAGCATTTTCTTCCAACAGTTTTTTGGCACGTTCATACTGTTCGGCAATCAGGCGCTGCACCTCGGCATCAATCAGTTCGGAGGTGCGCTCAGAGTAGGGCTTTGTAAAGTTGTACTCATTCTGCGCATTATAGTAGCACACATTCGACAGCTTGTCGCTCATGCCCAAATAGGCCACCATGCCATATATGCGTTTGGTCACACGTTCAAGGTCGTTAAGCGCACCGCTCGATATATGGCCTACAAACAGCTCCTCGGCAGCACGTCCGCCAAGCAGCGAGCACACCTCGTCAAGCATTTGCTCGCGTGTGGTGATAGTGCGTTCCTCAGGCAGATACCATGCGGCACCAAGAGCCTGTCCGCGCGGCACAATCGTTACCTTTACCAGCGGGTTGGCATATTGCAGCAACCACGACACCGAAGCATGACCAGCCTCGTGTATGGCTATTGAGCGTTTCTCGTCCTCAGTCATCACCTTCGACGTCTTTTCCAAACCACCGATTATGCGGTCAACAGCATCAAGGAAATCCTGCTTGCCCACCTCCTTGCGGTTGTGGCGTGCAGCTATCAAGGCCGCCTCGTTGCACACATTGGCAATGTCGGCGCCCGAAAATCCTGGAGTCTGACGTGCAAGCATCTCAATATCCACCGTATCGTCAAGTTTGAGAGGCTTCATGTGTACCTTGAATATGGCCACACGTTCAGAGAGTTCGGGCAAGTCTACATGTATTTGTCGGTCAAAACGTCCGGCACGCAGCAGCGCAGAGTCGAGTATTTCCACGCGGTTGGTGGCAGCCAGCACAATCACACCCGTATTGGTACCAAAGCCGTCCATTTCGGTGAGCAACTGGTTCAGAGTGTTTTCGCGCTCATCATTACCACCCATCGTAGGATTTTTGCCACGGGCACGACCAATGGCATCAATCTCATCGATAAATATGATGCAAGGAGCCTTTTCCTTGGCCTGCTGAAACAGGTCACGCACACGACTGGCGCCCACGCCCACAAACATCTCAACAAAGTCGGAGCCGGCCATCGAGAAGAAAGGCACCTCTGCCTCACCAGCCACAGCCTTTGCCAACAGCGTTTTACCTGTGCCCGGAGGGCCAACGAGCAATGCGCCCTTGGGTATCTTGCCACCAAGTTCGGTGTATTTCTTCGGGTTCTTCAAGAAGTCCACAATCTCGCGAATTTCCTGCTTGGCGCCTTCTTGTCCGGCCACATCCTTAAATGTGATGTTCGTCGTGTTCTTGCCATTCTTCTCAAACAAGCGTGCCTTGCTCTTGCCCACGGTGAAGATGCTGCCCATGCCGGCACCACCGCCACCCATGCGGCGCATCAAAAAGAAATAGAGGAACACCAGCAGCAATAAGGGGAATATGCTGCTGAACAAGTTTGAAAAGAAATTGCTACTCTCCTCATAGCGCACCCCACCCTTGTAGTTACTGTCAAGGAAGGTGCCCACTGCATCGACATTAGGATATTTGGCCGACACGGTAGGTGCCGTGCCCGTCTTGTCACTGCCCATGTTGAACACATCGCGTATGTGTTCGGGGCGCACCACAAAGCGCACGTTGCCATCGGTCTTGTTCACCACCACCTCGCGCGCATAGCCTTGTTTTACATACGTGCGGAAGGCCGTGTAGTCCACTTCCTTGTCTACACCGCCAGCCTGACTGTTGCCACTGTTAGTGTACAGCATTATGCCCAACGATATGATGGCAAGGACGTAGAACCATGTTAGCGTAACAAATGGTCGCCGACGCCTGCCCGGTTTTTTGCCTCCGGGTTGCGGCGATGGCGTACTTGGTATTTGAGCCATTTTGTTTTCTGTTGTAATTTAAGTATAACGTGTTATGAGAGTCAGTCCAAATCTGCCACCTGTGTCAGTTCGGCATCGTCCCAAAGATTTTCCAAATCATAGTGTTCGCGTGCCTCGGGCAGGAATATATGCACCATCACCGTGCCATAGTCCATAGCCACCCACTCACCATTTTCGCGTCCGGCAATAGCCGCAGGCTTCTCGCGCAGATGTTTGCCTGTAAATTCCTCCACCGAGTCGGTTATGGCGTCCACCTGTTGTGGAGAACCGGCAGTACATATAACAAAGTAGCTGCAAGGTGCTGTAATAATGTTACCCAAATTGGCTGTTACAATGCTGCGGCCTTTTTTCTCCTGAATGCCGTCAATGATTGTATTTACTAACTGTTGTGTTTCTTCCATGCGTTATTTATCTGTTTGTTTTTGGTGCAAAGATAGTGCAAGGTGAGAGCAAAGATGCAAGTTTACTTGCAATATTTGCCGAACCGCAGCCTATCTTCTGCAAAGATAGTGCAAACTGAGCGCAGAAAGTCAAGCTTGCTTGAACTTTATGCCGAAGTGAAGCCTATCTTCTGCAAAGATAGTGCAAGGTGAGAGCAAAGATGCAAGTTCACTTGCAATCTTTGCCGAACCGCAGCCTATCTTCTGCAAAGATAGTGTAAACTGAGCGAATAAAGTCAAGTTCACTTGCAATCTTTGCCGAACCGCAGCCTATCTTCCTACAAAGATTATGCCAAAAGTGCTTGCAGCCACAAAGGCACGGCCGATTTCAGCACATTATTCCTCATATATAAGGATTGTGTACCTGACACATGCCACGTAACTTTGCACCCATAAAACAATACAACACAAGCAACTATGCTATTTTTACCACTTTTACTATCGGCAGCACCCGTTTGTGCCGACACCACCAAGCATTTTGACATCGAAGAGGCCGTAGTAGTAGCCTCACCCAAAGAAACCCGCCAACTGCGCCAGCAGCCGCTCAGCGTCAGTCTGTTCGACGCAGGCACGCTCAACAACCGCAAGGCCGGTGCACTGAAAAACCTCTCGGCCTATGCGCCCAACTTCTACATGCCACAATACGGCAGCCGCCTCACTTCGGCCTGCTACATTCGTGGCATTGGCAGCCGCATCAACACCCCCGCAGTAGGGCTGTATGTTGACAACGTGCCCTACGTTGACAAGTCGAGCTACGATTTCTCATTTCAAGGTATCGAACGTGTCGACATCATGCGCGGCCCGCAAGGCACACTCTATGGCCGCAACACCATGGGCGGACTGGTGCGCGTGTTTACTGCCGACCCCATCACCCACCACGGCACCGACGTGTCGGCCGGCATTGGCACGGGGTGGCAGCAGCGTGCCATGCAGCGCCATGCAGCCTTCACCACCTACCTGCACCCTGCCAACCGCATGGGCCTCAGCATAGGCGGCTATTACGAGGGCGAAGACGGCTACTTCAAAAATCAGGCCACTGGCAAAAAGCAAGATGCAAGCGAGGCCGGCGGTGCACGTCTGCGCTGGTCGTGGCGCCCTACCGATGTGGTAAAGATTGACTGGACCGCCTCATACGAGCACAGCAACGAAAAGGCTTGCCCCTACTATCTGTTAGGCAACACAAGCGACTTTGCCCAAGGTTACAACACTGCAGCCAACGGTGCCGCCATAGGCACACTCGAGCAGAACCGCCCAAGCACCTACCGCCGCGGCGTGTTCAACACCGGTATTGGCGTGGAGCACCGTCTGCCCAAGTTCACTTTGAGCAGCATCACAGCCTACCAGCGGCTCGACGACCGCCTGTTTATGGACCAAGACTTTACACGTCAAGACATCTTCTCGCTTTGTCAAAAGCAGCACGCCAACACCGTGTCGGAGGAGATTGCACTGAAAAGTCCCGCCAGCAATAGCCGTTGGACATGGACTACGGGCGCATTTGGCATGTACCAGTCATTGCGCACCGACTGCCCCGTCACATTCTACGGCGAGGGCGTTGACTACCTCAACACGCAAATTGGCGCCAACCTGCCCACACAACCGGCCATCAGCATAGCCTTTACAGGCAACGGCATACCATTTGCCGCACGGCTCAAAACGCCCTCGGTCAATGCAGCTTTGTTCCACCAGAGCACGGTCAAGCTGGTTGGCGGACTGAGCATGACGCTTGGCTTGCGCCTTGACTACGACTACCGCAAACTCGACATGACGTCGGGCACCGAGGGCAACGGCACCATTCCCTACCACTTTGGCATGAGCATGGGCCATATGCAGTTTGCCACCGACCTCGAGGCCGATGCCTCGCTTAACAGTTCGCTGAGCCACCACAGCTGGCAGGTGTTGCCCAAGGGCGCACTCAACTATGCACTGCCGCGCGGACTTGGCAACATCTACGTGAGTGTGGCCAAAGGCTACCGCGCCGGAGGCTACAACATACAATCATACTCCGACCTGTCACAACAGTTGTTGCGCCGACAAATGATGCTGGGTGTACGCCAATACAGCGAGCAGGCCATACGCCGAATTCCGGACAATGTCATGCCTGATGCCGTAAAGGACAAGGCCATTGCGGGCATGACGGGGATGCTCGACCGCGTCACACCACAAGCCCCCGATGCCAGCACACTCTACTACAAGTCTGAGTACACCTGGAGCTACGAGGCAGGCATTCACCACAACCTGGCCGACAAAATGCTGCAACTCGACCTGGCCGTGTTCTGCATGAAAACGCACGACCAGCAAATAGCCCGCTTTGCCCAAAGCGGCATGGGGCGCGTCATGGTCAACGCCGGACGCAGCCGCAGCACAGGCGTTGAGGTGGGATTGCGCTCACAACTGGCCCACGACCGCCTCACGCTCACTGCCAACTATGGCTACACACACGCCAAGTTCACCCGTTACGACCTTGGCACCTCGGCCAGCGGCACAAGGGTTGACTACACGGGCAACCGCGTGCCCTTTGTGCCTCAGCACACTTTCAGTGCATCAGCCGATGCCGAACTGCCCGTGTCGCCCGACAACTTTGTACGCACATTTGCCTTTGGCGCCGATGTCAAGGGGGCCGGCAGCATCATGTGGGACGAGGCCAACGCCTTCGGACAAAAGTTTTATGCCACACTCGGCGCACACGTCGGCGCCACGCTGGCTGGCAATGTGCAGCTTAACCTTTGGGCACGCAACCTTACCGGCACACGCTATGCCACCTTTGCCTTCGACAGCATGGGCCACCGCTTTGCCCAATATGCCGCACCACGCTCATTTGGGCTGGACGTAAAGTGGCACTTCTAAAACGCGTTGGTGGGGGGCTTGGTTAACGGGGTAACCCGTCAACATGCCCCTCCCACCATCTGCTGCTACTGCAACATTGCAAGTATGATGCCCCATGCCAAGCCTCAAGCATATAAAATGTTTGAGGCTTGGCTTTTTTGTACACACAATTTGACTATATTTGCACTCATAAACAGATAACGACCCTTTACACACATCAACTATGAAAAGATTACTGAGCATCATGCTGCTTGCAGCCGCCACCACCCTGACGGCACAAGCCGACAAAGAAATTAAACGCCCCGACAGCTACAACTACAGCCGGGGGGTCGAAGCATACGACAACGATAACACCAGCGAGGCCATCGACTACTTTAACCGCGAAATAGCGGACAACAGCAAAAATGGCTATGCTTATATGTATTTGTCCGACATTTACCGCCAACAAGAAGAACCCGGCAAAGCCATCGATGCCGCCAACCTGGCCATAAAGTACATGCCTGCCAAAGACAAGAAATTCACCACCGTGAGCTACACCATCAGAGCACAAATTCAATGTCTGCTCAAAGACACTGTAGCAGCCCTGTCCGATTACGCATCGGCCATCAAGGCCTCACCCGATGAACAGCGCCCCTACGAGGAACGCGCGCAACTTTACTATGAGATGGAACGCTACGACGAGGCCGATGCCGACTACCGCAAAATCATCAAAATTGCATCAGGCGATGCCACAGGCTACATGGGCTTGGGGCGCAACCTGAGTGCGCAAAAGCAATGGACCGAGGCCATCAAGCAGTTCACCTACGCCGCCAGTTTGGGCTCAGACAACGCTTATCCCTACGCATTTCGTGCTGAGGCTTACAAGGAACTTGGCGAATGGGACAAATCTGCCGACGACATCATCACCGCTTTGAGCATTGAGTTCAACAACAAAGCCGTATCGTTGCTCAGCGACATAAAGGAACCCATGCTCTCTATCGTATTGGCAAAAATGAAAATACAAATGGCCAAGTCGCCAAACAGCATAGACTGGCCTTTCTACTTAGCCGCCACCTACGAACAAAGCGAGCAGTACGCCAAGGCCATCAGCTACTACAAAATTTTACAAGACAAGGACGCTTCGCTCAACCTTGGCCAAGGCATTGCACGCTGCTACCAAAAGATGGGCGACTATCAAAATGCGCTCATTGCCATCAATAAGGCCTGCGACACCGACTCAGTAGATACCGATGTGCTCGGAATGCGGGCCGACATATTGTACAACCTCAACCGTCCGCAAGAGTCCATACAGCAGTATGACGAAATAATTAAGATGGAGCCCGACAATATGGGTTACTACTACGCACGTGCATGGACCAAATTGATATTGCGCGACTTTGAGGGAGCTGTCGAAGATGCTACCATGTGCATGGCCGCAGGTGGCAGCGAGCTTGCTCCCGCCTACAACCTGCGCGGATTGTGCTATAAGGCACTTAACAACAACGACAAGGCGCGCCCCGACCTTGAAAAGGCCATCGCACTCGAACCCACACCGGCCGACTACAGTTGCAGCCAATATGCCTATCTGGCACTCGGACAAAAAGACAAGGCCATGGAGGTGATGGACACCATTCTGAACCGCGACAACAGCAGCGGCAACAACTACGATGCGGCTTGTCTGTATTCTCTCATGAACAACACGGACAAGGCTTTGAACTACTTTAAGACGGCACTCGAAAAGGGCTATGTCAACTTTGCACACATCGGTCTTGACCACGACCTTGACAACATACGCCAACTGCCCCAATTCAAGTCGCTTGTCAGCACCTACAAGCAAAAGCTTGAGCAGTCGCTCACACCGGCCGACACCGTGGTGGCGGTACACCCCGGTGCAGGCAACACGGTAACTACCGAGGTGCCATTTACCAAGGAGTATGGTGTGTGCACCATCAAATGCAAAATCAACAACCTGCCGCTCTCGTTCGTATTCGACACCGGGGCTGCCACGGTATCACTGTCAATGGTTGAGGCCACCTTTATGATGAAGAACGGCTACCTGAGCAAAAGCGACGTGGTGGGCAGTCAATACTTTCAAGATGCCAACGGCAACATCAACGAAGGTACCATCATCAATCTGCGCCACGTAGACTTTGGCGGTCTTAAACTCGAAAACGTGCGTGCTTCGGTGGTGCGCAACCAGCGTGCCCCGCTTCTCCTCGGTCAGTCGGTGCTCGGTCGCCTTGGAAAAATCGAAATTGACAACTCCCGCAAAGTGCTGACTATTACAAGCAAGCAATAAGCGCTCGCCGGAGTTACAACTAAACATTTCAATAACGCTACCACTAAACGCAAGCTCTAATGGGGGCGACGCGTCCCGCGTCGGTTTTTTCAGCAGCCTC
>ERZ1034871.447-NODE-447-length-24327-cov-7.910349_pt1 | contig 24327 bp, 25 predicted proteins | sample MGYA00520631_ERZ1034871 | MGnify/ENA primary metagenome ERZ1034871 (study PRJEB33766, sample SAMN09781721) | gut metagenome | biome: gut microbiome | host: Homo sapiens | place: Madagascar | study: EMG produced TPA metagenomics assembly of the PRJNA485056 data set...
ACTAAAAACCTAAATCTATTACTACTAACCTAAACAATCTATTAACCTTTTGACACTGCAAAGTTACACCTATTACGATTATATATCAAAGAAATTAAAATGTTTTTTCTGAAGAATGTGTGTTTATTGATATAAATCAATCATTTGTGTGCGAGCACATCATTTTTATGTAAGCAAAGCGCACTTATTTGTATTATATTGTTGGTTTCTCGAATCCTTTTCTTACCTTTGCTGAACAAAACAAACATTCTGTTAGAGTATGGCAATGAGGGTGTTGATAGTCAATACGAGTGAGCGTGAGGGTGGCGCGGCGGTTGCCGCCAACCGTTTGATGGACGCTCTGAACAATAATGGCGTAAAAGCCAAGATGCTCGTTAGGGACAAGGAAACCGACAATATCACTGTTGTAGGCTTGAAAGGCGGACTCCTCCAGCGTTTTCGTTTCTTGTGGGAACGTTGGTGCGTGTATTATCATCTGCATTTCAAGCGTGACCATCTTTTTGATCTTGACATGGCCAACACAGGCTTTGACATCACGAAGCTGCCTGAGTTTAAGGAGGCTGACGTGATTCACCTCGCTTGGATAAACCAAGGCTTTCTCTCTTTGAAAGACATAAGGAAAATCATCAACAGCGGCAAGGCTGTGGTATGGACCATGCATGACTTGTGGGCAGCGACGGGCATTTGCCATTTCACCTTTGGCTGTGAGGCGTATAAGGGACAGTGTCACAACTGTTTTTACCTTTCACGGGGAGGCAAGTCAGCCGATTTGTCCACTCGCGTGTTTAACAAGAAGAAAAAGGTTTACTACAATAGCGGAATTCATTTCGTGGCTTGCAGCAAGTGGCTTGGCAATAGCGCGCGGCAAAGCAGTCTGCTGACTGGCTTGCAGCTGTCCGTCATCCCCAATCCCATCGACACCCATGTGTTTTGCCCGAAAGACAAGCGCATGGCTCGCCTGCATTCCACCCTCCCTGAAGACAAGCGCATAATTCTATTTGTTTCCCAAAGGGTTACCATGGAGCGCAAAGGCATGGCCTATTTCATCAAGGCCATCTCGCTCCTTGCTGAGCGTTATCCGGAGATGAAGGAAAACACGGTGATAGCCATACTTGGCGGTCGTGCCGATGAGGTCGTCTCCCAACTCGCGCTGCCTTCCTTCCCGTTGGGGTATGTCAAGAACGAGAGTCAGTTGGTGGATATATACAATTCTGCCGACGTGTTCGTCATACCGTCGCTTGACGAGAACTTGCCAAACACGATAATGGAGTCGATGGCTTGTGGCGTGCCTTCGGTTGGATTTAAGGTCGGTGGCATACCAGAGATGATAGACCATCAAAAGAACGGTTATGTGGCCAGCTACAAAGACGCTGATGACCTTGCCGCTGGCATTCATTGGGTTTTGGGCGAGGCCGACAAGGAGGAATTGAAGAGGCAGTGCGTGCAAAAAGTGATGTCGTGCTATTCGCAACGCTCGGTGGCCATGAAGTATGTGGAGGTCTACAACCAAGCGCTTGCCTTTAAGAATTATAAATTGTAACAACTCGCGTTCACATGATTAAGTTTACGATAGTCACTTGTACGTATAATGCGGCTTCGGTGTTGCAACGAACTCTCAATAGTGTCTTGAGCCAAAAATATGCCGACATTGAGCATCTTATTCTTGATGGCTTGTCTAAAGACGAAACGGTGGAGATGGCCATGGACTACAAACTGCGTTCCGACAAGTCGGACAATGGCCATGATGTGACAGTGGTTTCTGAAAAGGACAAGGGACTTTACGATGCCATGAACAAGGGCATAAGGTTTGCCACTGGCGATTACGTTATTTTTCTGAACGCCGGCGATGTATTCCCTAATGCTGAGACATTGGAAACGGTAGTGGCCTCGATAGGCGATGGCGAGCAATTGCCCGGTGTGCTGTATGGAGACACCGACATCGTGGCCATGGACGGGCATTTTCTGCGTCATCGCAGGTTGAGCCCTCCAAAGAGACTCACATGGCGCTCTTTCCAATGGGGCATGCTGGTTTGTCATCAGGCGTTTTACGCGCGGACAGACCTTGCCAAGGAAACACTATATAATAATGTGGAATATCGTTTCTCCGCTGATGTTGACTGGTGCATACGCATAATGAAACTGTGCGCTAAGCGGCGTCTTGCCTTGAGAAACGTCAGCGAGGTGATTGTTAACTATCTTGACGGTGGCATGACAAACAAAAACCATAAAGCTTCGCTAAAGGAAAGATTCCGTGTCATGGCGAAACATTATGGTTTTGTGCATACGGCCCTTTTACATCTTTATTTCGTAATCAGGTCTTTCGTGAAAAAATAGCTTTTATGGCTTAATCTTTTTATCGTGTTCTTTTATGCAAGTGGTTATCGGATATTATACATATCTGATAATCATTCCCGTGCGCACTTTTTGGTTCTTGCTCCTGAAACCGTTCAGGTGCATGATTCTCTCGACGCTCACGCCGACCTTCTTGGCGATAGAGGCGAGGGTCTCTCCGCTTTGCACCTTATAATATACACGCTCCGGGGCGTTCATTGCCTCGCGCACATCCTCAGGCGTGTCGTCGTTGCTGCGTCCGAGCTTGCCATAAATCATGTCGTGGGTGTATCCGCCATTGCCAATCTTTCCACGTTCACGCGTAGCCACTTCCGATTCATGGTCATAGGTTCGCTTATTGAACGTGTAGTAGTCGCCTGTCACGTCTTGGTTGCGGAAATCAAAGAGAAGAGCCGGGTTCAAGGCTACTCCGCAGAGGCGAGTCTCGAAATGCAAGTGAGAGCCCGTGCTTCGGCCAGTATTGCCGCCGAGACCTATTGGCTCGCCCGCCCTCACGTTCTCATTCTCGGCCACGAGTTGTTTTGACAGGTGCCCATAGATGGTCTCAAGGCCGTTAGGATGCCTTATTACGATATATTTGCCATAGCCGCCAGCCTCGTAGCGCACTATTCTGACCTTTCCGCTGAACGCGGCGCGGATGGTGTCGCCAGTGTATACTTTAATGTCCAGTCCCTTGTGTTGGCGACCCCATCTTGAGCCGAAGTTGCTTGTCACCACCCGGCTTGGCGTTGGCATGCAGAAATGCCGGAGGTTGATGGTGAACGAGTCGGGGAGTTCGGTGGCACGGTGAGCGTACTTGTTGTCCCATTCGTCACCGTAGAGTTGTGCGGCGGGCGACTGGTAATTCTCGCGTTCTACCATGCTCTTTACTTCTATAGAGTCGAGTTTCTTGGCTCTTCGGTCTATTGGCGCTTGTCTTGCCAACAGGTCTTGCGCCATTGTGGTGCTGGCCGTGAAAACAAAAAACAATAATGCCCCAACTATTTTGATATTCTTTTTAAATGTCATTCAGTGTAATTTCTTTCAGGTTTGCAATGAGACGGTAAGATATGTTTCATTTGCACCCACAAAGATATAAAAAAGATGTCAAAATTGATTTGGCTCAAGTGTTTTTTATGGGTTGTTTAACAGAAATTGCGTGCAATCGTGATTGCATTAACATTAGTTAGGAAACGATTGGCACTCGTTAGCTTATGACACCCCAATTGACATTGGTGTTTCTCAGCTCCCTCAAATGTTGCCACAATAGGTCATATTTGGGGTTTGCGCAGTCGGGGTCGTCGTCAACAATTTTCTTTGCTTCGTTTCTCGCGAGCTGCACTATTTGTCCGTCGCGTGCGATATTGGCTATCTTCAAGTCGAAGGCCATGCCGCTTTGAGCGGTTCCTTCCAGGTCGCCCGGTCCACGGAGCTTCAAGTCGGCTTCGGCTATGCGGAACCCATCGTTGGTTTGGCACATGATGTCGATGCGTTTGCGTGTGTCTTGCGACAGTTCGTAGCTTGTCACGAGTATGCAGAAACTTTGTTTGGCTCCGCGTCCCACGCGTCCCCGGAGCTGGTGCAGTTGCGAGAGCCCGAACCGCTGCGCGTCCATTATCACCATTACCGAGGCGTTGGGCACGTTGACGCCGACTTCTATCACGGTGGTGGCCACGAGGATTTGCGTCTTTCCCTGCACGAATTTCTGCATCTCCGCCTCCTTGTCCTTTGGCTTCATTTGCCCGTGCACCTTGCTCATGGAATATTGCGGGAAGATCTGCTTTAGCGCCTCGTAACCGTCCTCAAGGTTTTTCAAGTCCTTGTTCTTGCCTTCCTCAATTACGGGAAAGACAAAGTACACCTGCCTTCCCTCGTTTATTTGCTTGGCAATGCCGGCATAGAGGGAAGTCATTTGGTTGTTGTATTTGTGTATGGTGACTATGGGTTTCCTGCCTGGTGGCAACTCGTCGATGACGCTCACGTCGAGGTCGCCATAGAGTGTCATGGCAAGGGTGCGCGGGATGGGTGTTGCGGTCATAACCAAGATGTGGGGCGGCCGCTCGCTTTTCTTCCACAGTCTCGCTCTCTGCGCCACTCCGAACCTGTGTTGCTCGTCGATTACGGCAAGCCCGAGCCGCTTGAACACAACGTTGTCTTCTATGAGCGCATGCGTCCCCACTATTATATTGATGGAGCCGTCGGCGAGGGCGTTGAGCACCTCGGTCCGTCTCTTTCCCTTCACGATGCCAGTGAGGAGTTCCACCCTGATGTCCATGCCTTGCAGAAACTCCGTTATTGTATTCAGGTGTTGCTCCGCCAATATCTCCGTTGGCGCCATTATGCAAGCCTGGAATCCGTTGCCTATGGCTATGAGCATTGCCATGAGCGCGACAAGGGTCTTTCCCGACCCCACGTCGCCTTGCAAGAGCCTGTTCATTTGGATGCCCGACCTCATGTCGTCGTGAATCTCGTGGACCACGCGTTTCTGCGCGTTGGTCAATTCAAACGGGAGGTTGTTCTTGTAAAAGACGTTGAGCGGCTCGCCGACGCGCGAGAACGCGAAGCCACGGTATTTATGGCGTTGCTCAGTGGCATAGCGCAAGATGTTGAGCTGCACGTAAAACAGCTCTTCGAATTTCAGCCGTTCTTGGGCTTGCTGCACGTCGCGCAACGATTGTGGGTAGTGTATCTTCCTTAGCGCGTCGTCCCTTGATATGAGATGCAGCCTCCTGATTTGGTCTTCGAGCAGCGTCTCGGCAATGGAGCCCTGCGGAATGCGCGCCACCAGCGCCTTGGTCATCTTCTCCATGGCCCTCGACGTGACGCCACGGTCTTTCATGGTTTGGGTGGTGATGTAGTAGGGTTGCATCCCCATTGTCGAGAGCTGCAGGTTGGAGGCTTTCTCCATGTCGGGGTGGGCAAACTGGTATCGCCCGTTGTAGGGCTGAGGCTTGCCGAAAACGATATATTCCGTTCCCGGCTTATAGGTGTCGTAGACCCAGTTCTTGCCGCCAAACCACACGAGGTCAACCACGTCTCTCCCGTCAGAGAAATGCGCCACGATGCGTTTCTTGCGTCCTTCGCCAAACTCCTCAAAGACCTGTATGGCGCCTTTTATTTGCACCAAGGGCATGTCGCCGCTAAGCTCGCGGATGGGGTAGACCCTTGACCGGTCTACATATTTATATGGGTAATACTCAATCAGGTCACCCCAAGTCTTGATGTTGAGCTGACTGACCAGTATCTCCTTGCGCTTCGGTCCCACGCCAGGGAGATACATGATGTCTTGATTGAAAATATTGTTCAATTGTCGGAATCGAGTAATGCCTTTGCCACTTTAAGGTCGAATGGCGTGGTAATCTTTATGTTTTCCTTGTTTCCGTCCACCGTGTTTATGCTCACGCCCAGGCTCTCCACCACCGAGGCGTCGTCGGTGAACGTCTTCCGGTCAGGCTGGTTGAAAGCTTGCTTTGCGAGGGCAATATCGAACACTTGAGGCGTCTGCACCGCCCTGTAGAGTGAGCGATCCACCGTGAAAGTCCTCGTGGTGCGCGAGTCGACGTGCCGCAAGGTGTCGGTGACAGGCACCACGGGCACGGCGGTGTACTCCTCCCGTGCCGTCTCGTAGCAATCGCTTATCACCTCGTTCGACACGAACGGCCTCACTCCGTCGTGGAAGCCCACCACGCCTTCCTCGTCGTCGGGGATGAGCGCGAGTCCATTCCTTGAGCTCTCAAAACGTGTGGCCCCACCGTCGGCCACGCGATGCGGGATGGTGAATCCGTGTCTCTCGCACAGCGTCTGCCATGTGGGTTGCTGGTCTTTTGGCAACACTACGATGATGCCGATGGCGTGGTCGTAGTCGTAGAAACGTTCTATCGTGTGCATCAGCACAGGCTTGCCGCCAATGGGCAGGAATTGCTTTGGCACGTCAGTGCCCATTCTCGTGCCTCGTCCACCGGCGACAATGATGATGTAGTCCATGCGTAATCCTTGTGTTTTTTGTCCTTGGCTTTAAGCCATGAGGTGCGCGTATTGCATCTTTCTCTTGAGATCTTCCACCGCGTCCTTTGGTATGAAATATCCCAGGATGTGGTAGGCGTAGGGCAGGGTGGCGGCAGGGCCTTCTCCCGTGGTCACGAGGCCGTCTTCCTCGAAGAGGTTGGCGGTGTATGTCGCGTTTGGCAAATACTTCTCGAATCCGGGCGAGCATGTGGCGCGTTTGCCGTCGAGCACGCCTATTGAGGCGAGCACCATCGGCGCGGCGCAAATGGCTGCTACACGCTTGCCGGCGTCGTATTGGGCTCTCAATGCCTTGCGCACGCCCTCGTGGGCGTTGAGGTTGGTAGAGCCAGGCATGCCTCCGGGAAGCATCAGCAGGTCGGCGTCGGTGAAATCGCCATCCTCAAACATCATGTCGGCCTTGATGGTAACGCCATGCGACGACTCCACGAACTCACTGCCGGTGACACTCACCGTCTTCACTTCCACGCCACCGCGACGCAGGATGTCCACAGGCGCCAACGCCTCTATCTCCTCGAAGCCGTTGGCCAAAAACTCATATACCTTTGCCATAATTCTTTTTGTTGTTATAGGGTATGCTTTACAAAGATGGCGCAAACCGAATGCAATGGAGCTTGCTCCAAATTGCTGAGGCGTCGCCTATCTTATACAAAGATAAGAGAAAAAACCGAGGAAAGGCAGCCGTGGATGGCTTTTAACAAACATTCACCGACTTGTGGCCATTATTTTCCTTGATTTCTCAGCGTAAGGAGCATAAAATTAGTATCTTTGTTGCTCTGATAATATAAGTGATGCAAGACAAGAAATTGAGTTTCGCCATTTTCGGCAACGAGTACCAGGCTGGCAAGAGCGTGGGAATAGAGCATGTGCTGTCTTCCCTGTACGAGTGCGACGCTGAGATATACGTCGACCGCCCGTTCTACGAGTACCTCTCGCGCGAGCTGAATGTTGATGTCAAGGCTGCGGGCGTGTTCGATGGCTACAACTTTGACGTAGACTATGCCATATCCATTGGCGGCGACGGCACGTTTCTCAAGGCCGCCAACAGGGTGCTGGCCAAAGGCACGCCGGTCATCGGCGTAAACACAGGCCGCCTGGGGTTCCTTGCCGAGGTGTTGCCCACGGAGTTTAAGGAGGCGCTTGCCGAGATGTATGGCGAGACGTGCAAGATAGAGAAGCACACGGTCATCCAAGTGGATGTCAACCCATGCGGCACCACTGAGTCGCTTCCCATAGAAGGCAGTCCTTACGCTCTCAACGACATTGCCATCCTGAAGCGTGACAGTGCTTCCATGATAACCATTCGCGCTTATGTCAACGACGATTTCCTCGTTACCTATCAAGCCGACGGTCTCATCATCTCCACGCCTACCGGTTCCACGGCCTACAGCCTTAGCAATGGCGGCCCGATAATCGTGCCCAACAGTGGCAGCATCTGCCTCACGCCCGTGGCGCCACATAGCCTGAACATACGTCCGATAGTGCTCAACGACACCACCGTCATACGCCTTGCCGTAGAGAGCCGTAGCCATAATTTCCTCATGGCCGTGGATGGAAGGTCAGAGAAGTTGTATGAGGGCACGGAACTGATAATAAGGAAGGCGCCCTATGTCGTCAATGTCGTAAAACTGCGCTCCAAACGCTATTTCGCCTTGCTGAGGGAAAAACTCATGTGGGGAGCCGACCAGCGTGGATAATTGTTGAATGATGGCGGTCATGTCTGGATTCTTTCATAAGGCTTTCAAGTCGCGCGGTTCTAAATACAAGGCCGCTGACATCCTGCGTTGGCTTTGGCGTGCCTGGCGCGGCAATAGGTTGCAAGCGTGCCTTAACGCCGTGATAGGCTTGTCGTCGGTCGTGGTGTCGCTTGCCCAGGTCACGGCCGTGCGCCATGCCATCGACGTGGCGAGTGGTGCCGCGCGTGGAAACCTCTATTGGGCGGTGGCTGTCATGGGCTTGTTGATTCTTTGCGACTTCCTGCTCAACATCAGCAGCACGTGGGTGCAAAACCTTCTTGGCATCCGCGCCCAGAACCGCATGCAGCAACGCATGCTCGACCGCATTCTCCGCTCGCGCTGGCATGGCAAGGAGCACTTCCATTCTGGCGACGTGCTCAACCGCCTGGAGTTTGACGTCGCCAATGTCGTCGACTTCCTCACCCAGACCATACCAAACACCCTGTCGGTGTTTGCCATGTTTGTTGGCGCGTTCTGCTATCTCTTCGCCATGGACGCCGTGTTGGCTCTTATCACCGTGGCCATCTTGCCGGTGTTCATTGGGCTCAGCAAGGTGTATGTCAATCGTATGCGCAAACTGACAAAGGACGTTCGCGCCGAGGATTCTCGCGTGCAGAGCGCGCTTCAGGAGACCATTCAGCACCGCATGCTCATCAAGACGCTGGAGAGCGAGACCATGATGGTGAATCGTCTGGAGCGCACGCAAGGCGTGTTGAGGCATAAAGTAGTGAAGCGCACGGTGTTTTCCGTTTTCAGCAACACCATCCTCAACCTTGGCTTCGCCTTGGGTTACCTTGTGGCTTTTCTCTGGGCGGCCGTGCGCATGTCGGCAAACTCGTTGAGCTTTGGCGGCATGACGGCTTTCCTCCAGCTCGTCAACCGCATCCAAAGCCCGGCCCGAAGCCTGACGCGCCTCGTGCCGGCGTTCGTCTCCGTGTTCACGGCGGCGGAGCGGCTTATGGAGCTTGAGGAGAGTCCACTCGACGAGCAGGGCGAGCCTATCGCTTTCAAGGCTCCGGCTGGCATACGGCTTGAGCACGTGTCATGCGCCTACGATGATGGCGTTGAGGTGCTCCACGACATTAGTTTCGATTTCAAGCCTGGCACGTGCACTGCCATCCTCGGCGAGACAGGCGCGGGAAAGACCACGCTCATACGAGTCATCCTCGGGCTTATGATGCCCAAGGGCGGCAAAGCGGAAATATACCAAGGTGTAGCTTCGCCATCCGCAATCGGTAAGCGCGTCGCGGAGCTTTCACCTCTCACCCGTTGCAACCTCGCTTATGTGCCGCAAGGCAACACCTTGCTCAGCGGCACCGTGCGCGACAACCTTCGGTTGGGCAAGCTGTCGGCCACCGATGAGGAAATGGAAGAGGCGTTGCGTCTGAGTTGTGCCGAGTTCTTGTTCGACACCTCGGCGGGTCTTGACACCATGTGCGGCGAGCAGGGCAGTGGACTCTCCGAGGGTCAAGCGCAGCGTATAGCCATAGCCCGCGCCTTGCTTCGCGATTGCCCCGTGCTGTTGTTGGACGAGGCGACATCGGCACTCGATCCAGACACCGAGCGCCAACTGCTGTCAAACATCCTCTCCGACAAGCGGCGCACGGTAATCTTCATCACCCACCGCCTCGCGGTCAAGGACTATTGCGACCAGACGTTTACGATAGAGAAGGCATGAGGTTCACTTTCTTTTCCTGTTGCCAAGCCCAAACGTTATTCCGGCATTGATGCCCCATACCCCTACGCTTCCTTCTGAAAAACCATGAATGTAGTTTAGGTTCACCTTAAAGGCCAACCACTTGAGGAGAGGCACTTTAACGCCAAATTCTGGATTGTAGAAGAAACCAACGCCAGCCGCGTCTTCGGCAATCGCCAACACGCCGCCAACACTGAGCCGCGCGTACGGGCTGACATACTTCGTGGGATAGCTATATGACACATGCGCGGAGAGTGGAAATGCTAAAATGTCGGCATCAGCAAACCATATGCCTGAGCCTATGCCAAAGCCAAAGTTGCTTTTCGTGAAATGCGTATAGTCTATTTTCGTGATAACCACCCCGTCATCGTCATCGAAATATTTTCCGGCGGTGACGCTTATCTCGTTGCGTGGTTGCCAGACGCGCTGTCCGTACAAGGTCAGTACGGCTGTAAGTAGCAAGGCCATCATTGCAAGTCGTCTTTTCATAATCGTGTGGTTTTATGTAGTTATCGGCTCCAAAGTTACATAAAAAACTGGAATATACAACCACTGCCATGGAAATTTGCTTTCCGATGTTTCTATGTTTGCCCGCGTCCGTGAACCATATAGTCCACGGATGCGGGCAAACTTGATTATCATGGAAATCAAAAAACAGTGATATTTTTTGCGGATTCAATTATTTATGCGTAAATTTACCCCAAAAACATGGAAACACTTGACAGAATGCCATGGGCGGCCAAAGACTCAGTTTTTCGCCGTCTTGCCGAGATAGGAGAGGTAAGCAACATGACAAAGGAAGAGCGCATGAAGTACGACTCCGCCTTGCGCCATTACCGTGACACGATAGTGGTGATGCAGGGGGCCGTGGATAAGGGTCGCGCGGAGGGTCGCGCGGAAGGTCGTGCGGAAGGTCGTGCGGAAGGTCGTGCGGAAGGTCGTGCGGAAGCAAACATTTCCGTTGCGCGAAATCTGAAGGCTATGGGGCTTATGCCTACCGACATAGCCAAGGCAACGGGACTGAGCCTCGATGAGATAGCGAAGCTGTAGTAATGTTTAGATGCCAATGATATTTCGCACGACAATCCAAACAAGAAATGTGACAATGTAGAACCAGACTAAATACTTGTTCTCGATTACATTGCCGAGCCATGTCTGGGCTTTGCCACTCAATATCCAACGTTGGACCACGAAAAGGAAGGCATATGGACCAGCGTAGACCAGGAAATAGTTATAATGCAGGGCTTCTGCCACATGACCATGAAGGAGGGCATAAATAGCCCTCTGCCCCCCACAACCAGGACATTGAAGGCCTGTAATCATCTTAAAAGGGCATTTCGGCATCCATATATAGTCGATAGGGTTAAAGCGGTAAAGCACCACCAACCCTATCAATACTACTAAAACGACAAACAGCCGCTGCCACCTCATTAGCCCTGTGACAAAGCTGACGCTCCGTAGACCAGCAGATAGATTATCTGTAATGCCAAGCCGATGCATATACCTATCACGCACCACTTCTTGGCGTCATCGGCCGCCTTCTGCGCAAGTTCATACTGGCTCAAGGCGAAATATTCGTTTACCTTGGAAGCCTTGACAATGGCAACGATACCAAGTGGAAGGCAACAGCAGATTGTTGTGAAAATAGCCAATGCCATGTAGTTGTTTGGCTTTATTGGCGTGTTGTTCGTTTCGTCCATGCTGATATGATTTTAATAGATTAAAGTTCTATGATTTATTGCAATATTTGCGAGAGTTGCTCATAATTTCTCATCCGTGTCTTGCCCATAATCGTGAATATGTCCACCAGCCACCAGACGTAAAGGCCCCCGCAGGTTATCAGCTTGATGACACCGAGACCTATGTCACCGACATAGAAACGGTCCACGCCAAGGTAACCTACGACGATGCTTAGCACGAGCGATATTATGGGGTCTTTCATCTGCATGAGCACGACCTGCACCTCGCTGTAACTCATGGTCGTGGACTGTAGCATCTCGCGAAAAGAGCTAATGCATGATATTGGTATGCGCTCACCGTATGCGGCTATAAGCTGTTCAACCTGCTGGTTGGTAAGTCCTGCTGTTTTCGCCTCAGATGTTTGTAATCCAAAAGAAAAAGTATCTTCCATATAGTCTGGTTATAGTTGTTTTTTACGTAGAGTGAATGCTCTTTTGGCAAAAGTAGCGAATATAATTGGATAATCCATAAAATGTAGTGCATTTTTTTGTCTTGGTGTCAATTTTTCGCGGTTGCGCAATGTGACTTGCTTGCGCGGCTGCGACGTTTGCCCGCGTCCGTGAACCATATAGTCCACGGACGCGGGCAATATTGATTATCATGGAAATCAAAAAACGGTGATATTTTTTGCGGATTCAATTATTTATGCGTAAATTTGCCCAAAAGCATTGTGTCACACGTAAATGCCAATCCTATGGGCAAGTTCATAAATCCTTTCACCGACATCGGGTTCAAGCGAATCTTCGGCCAGGAAATTTCCAAGCCTCTTCTGCTGGATTTCCTCAACAACTTGCTGAAAGGCGAGAAGGTCATCACGAATATCACCTTTCTGGACAAGGAGCAGCCATCTGAGTACAGGGATGACCGCTCGCTCATCTATGACGTGTTTTGCGAGACGGATGACAACGAGCGCATAATAGTGGAGATGCAAAACAGGGAGCATCCCAATTTTGCGTCACGGTGCCTGTACTATGCCTCGCAGGCAATATCCAGGCAAGGCGAAAGAGGCCCGGAGTGGTGGTACAACATCAATGCCGTTTACATGATAGCCTTTGTCAACTTCTACATGGATGAGCTGGACGACAATTTCCGGACCGACGTGGAACTTGTAGAGCGTCAGACGGGCAGGGTGTTTACCGACAAGGAGCGGTTCATTTTCCTCCAGTTGCCTTGCTTCACGAAGGATGCCGACGAGTGTGGCAATGACTTTGAACGTTGGATATACTTATTGAAAAACATGGAAACACTTGACAGGATGCCATGGGCGGCCAAAGACTCCGTCTTCCGCCGTCTCGCCGAGTTAGGAGAGGTGAGCAACATGACAAAGGAAGAGCGCATGAAGTATGATTCCGCCTTGCGCCATTATCGCGACACTATTGTCGTGATGCAAGGTGCCGTGGATAAGGGCCGTGCGGAAGGTCGTGCGGAAGGTCGTGCGGAAGCAAATCTTTCCATAGCGCGAAATTTAAAGGCCATGGGGCTTCTGCCTACCGACATAGCCAAGGCAACAGGATTGAGCCTTGGTGAAATAGAGAAGTTGTAGGTAGGGATGGTTGGTGGCTGTCAGCGACCACAATTCGTCATGTCTTGTTCGTCATGGTATTTTGACAGTGCGTTGCAATTTGGGTTGCGGACGGCCACAGGGGCCGCATTCTGCAAAGCATCAAAAACACACCAATTTAACCGAGTAGTAATATTTTACATTTTCAACATGGGCGCATGCGGCCGTTCATGTGGTTTCCACATTCCTGTCTTTCTATCGCTTGAAGAACCTGTACACATGGATCGTGTCCTTGAAGCACGACGCGCGATGTTCCGTCCGCATTATTTCCTTGAATGAATATCGCTTGGCGAATGACTCTCCAAGCAGGTGCTTGCATCGCGCTGGAACGACCACCACGCCTTTTCGTGGGCGGTCCACGTCAAACTGCCGCACGCTGTCGGCCAAGTAGAAGTCTATTCCGTAAAGCCTTAGCACGTCGTCGCCCACCTCGCGCTTGTTGATGGTGGTCAGGGCGAACACGGGCTCGCCTTTCGCCGCTTGCGCAACTTGTGTCGCCACGGGGCGCAGGCTTTGGCATCCCATGACGGTGGGCTTGTAGTATCCGTCAAGCGCAAGGAAGACGAGAAGCGTCATTAACGTTGAGGCAAACACGGGGCGACTTGCCATGACGCAAGGGCGGTGGCGCTGCAGCGTGGCCAGTCCGAGGCAAGTGGCGAGGAGTGGCAAAACAGCCATGATGATGTCATCGAAGCCCATGCTGCCATAGGACAGGGCATGGAGCATTTGGATGTTCTCCCATGCGTGCTTGCCGTGGAACACGCTGTCTGGAACAAGGCCTGCCCTCAGGATGACGAGGATTGCCGTGAGAATGAAGCCCACCACGGACAGGAAACCAACGTAGAAGCGAATGGGGAACAGCGAGCGCTTGGCTATCCATACGACGTATTCGGCTATCAACACCGCCATGAAGGGGTAGCAGGGAAGGAGATACACGCCACGCTTGCTCTTGGGTATGCAATAGAAAAAGAGGATTAGCAGGAACGACAGCCACGTGAACACTTTCACGGCATCGGCCTTGCGCATGGCGGCCACCGCGCGGCTTGCCAATGTTGCCTTACTGGAACTTTCGTACTTCGACCGCAGGCTGTTGGCCCACTTGCGCCACGGCAGGACAAAGAGCGAGAGCAGCAGGGGAAGTGTCCACGGAAGCCATCCCGTGATGAGCATCAGCAAGTTGTAAGGCCAGGGATTGGCATGGGTCACCACTTTCATCTTGCCGAGGAAGCGTCCCACGTTCTCGTCCATGACGAGAGCCATGAATTGGTCGCCGCCTTGACGATAGGCCGCCCAATACCAAAGAACGGGAAGCACGGCGGCAAGCGCGGCGGACAGAAACAGCTTGTAGACGGTCTTCCATGCCATGGCGCCGTTGAGCTTGCTGCCTTGCCAAGTCGTGAAAAGCATGAACACGAACATCACGAAGCAAGGCAGCACCATGCCCACGGGACCTTTGGTCAGCGTGGCGCCGCTCATGCACAGCACGGCAATCCAGGGCAGCCGGCGGCAACCTCGTTCCCACCATTCGTACAAGGCGTAGAGCGCGCACACGATAAACATTGTCAGCACCATGTCCACGCGGCAGTTGGTTCCGGCGCGGTGAACCTCAAAGGCCGTGAGGGCGAGCATGGCGGAAAGCAGGCCGATAGTGTTGTTCTTGCGCTTGGCGTAAAACGACGCGCCCACGCACAGCATGACGATGAGCGACAACGCTGATGGCAGACGCGACGTGAACTCGCTCACATGGCCCGCAATCATTGATAACGCGGCGATGCACCACTGGAAGAAAGGCGGCTTATATGGTATGTCGAAGCCGTTGTTGATGGGCAGAATCCAATTGTGCTGGTTAAGCATCGACACAGCCACCACTGCCTCGCGAGGCTCGCCCTTGGTGGTGAAGTCGGTATTGCCGAGGAATGGTAGAAGCGTAATGGCGGAGATAATGATTACCGTCCAAAAGACAAAACGAAGGTTCTTGTCATTCATCTTTGTTTATGGGTTGTATTTATATTCGTGCAAAATTACGGTTTTTTCCATATAACCCACCGCTTTGACTCAAATAAGTATTAATTTTGTAGTATGAAACGTTTTGTAAGGTCAGTGCTGTGGCTTGCGTGCATCCAGGTCATGGCCTTGTTGGTGTTTTCCCTCTTTCGGCTTGTTGAGTTCATCGCCCTCCATGCCCAAGTCACTCATCCCGATGCCAGTTCGCTCGGGGCTTTCATCCGTGGCGTTTGGTTCGACAATGTAATAGCTTGCTACATCATGGCGTTGCCGCTTGTCGCGGTTCTCGTCTCTGCCATGTTCGGATGGAGCCGTCGTTGGTTCCGCCGTGCGGTGACGGTCTATTTCGCAGCCTTCTATGCCGTGGCTTTCATGCCCTCAGCCGCCAACACGCCCTATTTCGCCTATTTCTTCAAGAACATCAACTCGAGCATCTTCGGGTGGTTTGGCTATGCCGCCACCACGGCCGGCATGCTTGTGGAGGAAAAGAGCTGGTGGCTTTACATAGCCCTGTACCTTTTGCTTACCGTGGCTTTCGTTTGGGCGTTGCTTCGTCTGGAGCGCATCTATGCACTATCGTTGAAAAACGCGCCGGTTGATCGTCGTCCAAGGTTTTATGTGGTTGGCGGTGTGGTGTCGGCATTGCTTGTCGCCCTTTGCGTCTTTGGCATACGCGGCAGGCGAGGCTACAACCCCATCAAGATAAGCGAGGCATACTATTGTGATGACCCGTTCCTCAACCAGCTCGGCATAAACCCAGCCTTCAACCTCCTCACGTCAGTGCTCGACGACATTAAGCCGGAGAACAAGGAACTGCGGCTCATGCCCTCGGCGGAGGCCGTGGCCTACACGCGCTCCTGGCTCGGCGTTGGGGGCACGGCCGACAGCAGCAGTGTGCTTAGGCGATTTGTCGTCAACGATTCGTCGAGAAAGGAACCCGCCGTCAAGCCCAATGTCGTGGTCATACTGATGGAGTCGATGTCGGGCTCGCTGCTTCGCGAGTTTGGGCAAAGCCAACCTCTCACGCCGACGCTCGACTCGCTTTACCAACACTCGCTCGCGTTCACCAATTTCTACAGTGCCGGAATACACACCAACCACGGCTTGACGGCAACGCTGTACAGCTTCCCGGCATTGATGTTCCGCAACCTCATGAAAGGCACGGTGACGCCGCGCCGTAGGGGATTGCCCACCGTGCTGAAAGGCTTGGGCTATGACAACATGTTCTTCATGACCCATGAGGCGCAGTATGACAACATGAAGGCGTTTTTCTCGACCAATGGTTATGACGAGATATATTCGCAAGAGAATTATCCGAAGAGCGAGGTGGTAAACAGTTTTGGCGTGAGCGACCATTTCGAGTTTGGCTATGCCCTTGGCAAGATAAACGAGAAAGCCAAGAGCCGCAAGCCCTTCCTTGCCACTATCCTTACCATAAGCAACCATCCGCCATACATAGTGCCGGCGTGGTTCAAGCCGCGCGCCAAAGACAAGGAAACACAGATAGTGGAGTATGCCGATTGGTGCATTGGCGACTTCCTGCGCAAGGCGGCAAAGGAGCCGTGGTTCAAGAACACGATATTCGTGATTCAGGCCGACCATGGCAAGATGGTGGGGCAGAGCGACGCCGAACTGCCCGTGAGCTACAACCACATACCGCTCTTGATATTCGGCAAGGGTGTCAAGCCAATGAAATACGACGGACTTGGCATGCAAGTGGACGTCATGCCCACGCTTCTCGGACTTATGGGCGTGAACTACAGCTACGAAGGGTTTGGCGTTGACCTGCTCAAGCACAGGCGCGACATGGTGTTCTACTCGGCCGACAACCAAATCGTGGCGCGCGACTCAACCCATTGTTTTGTTTATAATCCTGGCATGGGCAAGGCATTTTGCTATGAGGCCCTGCCGGGATGGAAACTGAGGCCAACGCGTTGCGACAGTCGATTCGGCTCGTTGCGTCGCTATGTGTTCAGCATGGAGCAGACGGCGCAGTTCATGCTCGACAGGCAGAGGCTGCAATAACGCGAAATTCCCATCGATGCGCCTTACGGTGTCTCGATGGGAATTTCGCTTTTGTGAGTATGTAAAAGAAAGCCGCGTGTCAGGCCCTCTCTTGCACGAAATAGCGTGGACGTTGCTTCACCTCCACGTATATCTTGCCGATGTAGATGCCCGTCACGCCCATGGCGGTCGTTATGATGCCGCCTATGAACCACAGCGACACGAGGAGCGATGTCCAGCCTTCTATGGTGTTGCCCTCGATGTGCCTTATGATGCCAAACATTATCATGACGAGTGATACCAGGGTCATGGTAAGGCCGACGAAGGTGATAAACTTCAACGGTGCGGTGGAGAACGACGTGATGCCGTCTATACTGAAGGCGAGCATCTTCTTCAGTGGGTATTTAGATTCGCCAAGCTCCCTCGCGCGACGGTCGTAATACACGAATCCTTCCTTGAACCCGAGCCGCCTCACGATACCGCGCAGGAAGAGGTTGCGCTCAGGGTATTGCATCAAGGCTTCCACGGCGCGACGGCTCATCATGCGGAAGTCGGCGTGGTTGTACACAATCTCCGAGTCCATGCTCTTCATCAGCTTGTAAAACGATTGCGCGGTGAAGCGCTTGAACCATGTGTCGGTCTCCCTCTTCTTCCTCACTCCGTACACGATGTCCTTGCCATCGTTTATCTGCCTTGCCATGTCTATCATCGCAGTCTCGTCGTCTTGCAGGTCAGCGTCGATGGATGCCACGGCGTCGCTCGTAGCCACGCTCTCCTGCATGCCGGCCCACAACGCGCCTTGGTGACCCTCGTTGTGGGAGAGGCGTATGCCGCTGACATGGCAGTGGGCTTTGGCCGCCTCGCTGATGATTTCCCACGTGCGGTCGCGGCTGCCGTCGTCCACGAGCAGCAGGCGCGCGTCGGTGCTTGCTTCTGTCTTCAGACGGTCAATTAGCGTCGCGAGCTTGCCAAGGGTCCAAGGCAGCACTTGCTCCTCATTATAGCAAGGAATAACAATAGTCAGATTCATGTTCTTTTAGTTTACTACGAGATATCCAAAGGCTCCTGTTGTCGACGACCGGTATGTGGTCAGGCCTTTGCCACTGTCGTTTACGCAGTTGCCTCCAGTGTTCATGTTGTATTGCCGTTTACACTTGGCGCACGTGGCAAGGCCGGCGGTGTTCATCGTGAGCGGATAGCTCTTCACGGGTATGGCGTTGTAGTCGAAGCAGTTGGGGCATTGAGCGTCGTAGGCGTAGAAGGTGTATGCCCCTGACGCGCCTGTGGAGAGGTTGCCATATCCCACTATTATGCCATTGTTCATGCCTATCCTGCCATAGAATCCCATTTCGGTTTCCTTGGCGTTGAGCCTGCTCTTGCTTTGCTGCCCCAGGTTGGAGGCGAACACGAACGACCGCGACGACGCCTCGTAGCTGACGCGGCAGAACACGCCGGGCGAGGCCGCGTTCATCGCCGTGGCGAGCGTGGCGTCTTGGTGGGTGGAGTTGTCGATGTAGATGGCAAGGCGCAGGCTGCTGTAGGTGTTGTCGTCAGCTCCGCAAGAGGCGAGCGACGCCAGCAGAAGCGTGAGGCTAAATATCCAGTAACTTCTTCTCGGCATTTCTCACCTTGTCAAAACTGAACTCCGCCATGGTCTGCTCCATCAAGGCTTGTATCTTGTCGTTGCAGAGGTTGCCGATAGAGCCTTCGTGGGTGTGGTGGATGTTCTTGTTGGCCACGAACTCGCCAGCCTCAATCTCCAGTCCCACCTTCTTGTAAGCGTCCCTGAAAGGCATGCCGGCGGCGGCAAGGCGGTTTACCTCCTCCACCGAGAACATGGGGTCATACATCGGGTTGTCGAGGATGTGGTCGTTGACCTCCATCTTGTTGATGATATAGGCAGCCATGCGCAAGCAGTCGTTGAGCTCGTCGAAGGCGGGCAGGAACACCTCTTTTATTATCTGCAAGTCGCGGAAATAGCCCACGGGCAGGTTGTTCATTATCATCATTATTTGTTGCGGCAGGCTCTGCAGCTTGTTGCTCTTGGCGCGTATCAGCTCAAACACGTCGGGGTTCTTCTTGTGCGGCATGATGCTTGAGCCCGTGGTGCACTCCTTGGGTAGCTTTACGAACTGGAAGTTCTGGCAGTTGAACATGCAGGCGTCGAAGGCCATCTTGGCCAGCGTGCCAGCCACGGTGGCCATGGCGAACGCCACGTTGCGTTCCATCTTTCCGCGTCCCATCTGCGCGTAGACCACGTTGTAGTCCATGGAGTCGAAGCCGAGGAGGTCGGTTGTCATCTGCCTGTTGAGCGGGAAGCTGCTGCCATAGCCAGCTGCGGACCCCAGAGGGTTGCGATTGGTCATGCGCCATGCTGCCTGAAGATAGAGCATGTCGTCGGCAAGGCCCTCGGCGTAGGCGCCGAACCACAATCCGAAGCTCGACGGCATGGCTATCTGCAGGTGCGTGTAGCCCGGCATGAGCACGTCCTTGTATTGGTTGCTCTTTTGTATGAGCTCGTCGAAGAGGGCCTTCACGTTGTCGACCACCTCCATGAGCTCATGGCGCGTGAAGAGCTTGAGGTCCACGAGCACTTGGTCGTTGCGTGAACGGCCAGAGTGGATTTTCTTGCCCATGTCGCCGAGCTTGCGCGTGAGCATGAGCTCAACCTCGGAGTGGACATCCTCGACATCCTTCTCAATGGAGAACTTGCCGTCCTCGCAGAGCTGGTAGATGTGGCGGAGCTCGGCGAGAAGCTTCTCCAGTTCGTCTTTCTCAAGGAGCCCGATGCTCTCGAGCATGGTGATGTGCGCCATGGAGCCGAGAACGTCGTATTTGGCGAGATACATGTCCATCTCGCGGTCGCGGCCCACGGTGAACCGCTCTATCTCCTTGTTGACCTCAAAGTTTTTTTCCCAAAGTTTGTTGGACATAAGTTTGTGTGTGGTTTCTTTTCAGTATTTTATCATCTGCAGCGCGTCGGCAATCTTCTCTATGCCTTGCTGCAAAGGCTTCTTCACCATTGAGGCCATGAAGGGGTTTATGTCTGCCTTTATGGTGAGCTTCATCTTGCTTGTCGTCTCCGTGACGGGCAGAATTTGAATCCAGAAGTTGAAAGGCAGTGGACTCTCAGCCGTCTCAAACTTTATGGTCTTTGGCTCCTCGCGGTCCACGATGACCAGTTTCACGGCTCCCATCTGTGTCTTAATGGAAATGCTGTCGTGGTCAAACTCAAGGTTCTCTATCTTGTCCTCGGGTATGCGGTCTCTTACCTTGTCGATGTTGCTGAGATCGCTCAAGAGATTGTATACCGACTGTTGTGGGTATGCAATCTCGCGTATGCTGCTTTCTATCTTTGTCATTTCTTCCAGTTGGCAGGGTCTTTTCTCCATTCTTTCAGCACCTCGATGTCTTCCTTCGACACGTAGCCTGTCTCGGCAGCTATCTCTATGGTGTGCTCGTAGTCGCCGAGGGTGACAAGCTTCAGGTCAGCGGCCTTGAAAGCCTGCTCTGCCACGGGGAAGCCGTAGGTATAGCTTGCCACCATGCCCACTACCTCGAAGCCGGCTTGGCGCAACGCCTCTACCGCTTTCAGCGAAGATGAGCCTGTGGAGATGAGGTCCTCGATGACCACCACCTTGGAACCTTCCGGCAGACGGCCCTCAATCTGGTTCTTGGTGCCATGGTCTTTCGGTTTCGGGCGAACGTAGGCGTAAGGCAGTTGCAGCAAGTCGGCAACGGCCATGCCCATGGCGATGGCTCCCGTGGCGACACCTGCCACGGCGGTAGCCTCAGGGAAGTTGGCTATGACGGCATGCGTGAGCTCTGTCTTTACGAAAGCCCTGACCTCAGGGTAGCTCAGCACCAGGCGGTTGTCGGTGTATATTGGTGAGTTCCAGCCGGAAGCCCATTGGAAAGGAGTGTTGGGTTGCAACTTGATGGCCTTGATGCCAAGAAGTTTCTCTGCGAATGCGTGTTTCAAGTCGTTCATGGTAATATCGTTTTTGCTAATTGTCTGTATTTGCAAAGATAAGGATAATGCGTGAGTTGGCAAAGAAAAGCGCGGCGTTATTGACTAAAAATGTTATCCTCTTCGTCTTTGTCGTCTGAATTGGCGTATATTCTTTCACCCGCGAAACCTATGGCCGCCACGCTCACTCTCACGCCAGGCAGTTGAGTTATCTGTTTGGCCATTGCCACTATCGTCGCGCCTGTGGTCACTATGTCGTCCACTATGAGCACGTGTTTCCCGGTCACGAGCTTGCCGTTTTTTAGGCGGAAGGCGTTTTCCACGTTCTCAGTCCTGCCTTGGCGGTCGCGCTTTGTCTGGCTGCCGTGAAACGACACCCTGCTCACGGCGCCTGTCACCACCCTGATGCCCGTGGCGTAGCTGATGCCTTGGGCTATCATCTCGCTCTGGTTGAACCCACGTTGCCGTTTGCGCTCCTTGGCGAGCGGCACGGGAAGGATGACGTCGATGTCGTCGGTGAATCGCGCCTCTTTCATCATCTTGCCCATTGTCTCGCCAATGTCAACGCCGATATCGGGCATGTCGAAATATTTTATCTTGTACACGGCTCGGGCCGAGTCGGAGTGAGGCTGGTGGTAGATGAAGGCATAGGCTTTCTCGAAATGGGCCACCCGTCCCCAAAAGGTTTGCGCCATCTCGTTGTCGTAGGGATGTTTGAGGAAGGGGGTGCGTGGAAGCCGCATCATGCACGTGGCGCAAAACACGACTTCGTTGTAGTTGAGCCGTCTGCCGCAAGCGCAGCACAAGCGTGGCGCGATGATGTCGAGAAGTTGGCGTAGCAGTGTCAGAGGCATTGCTTTATCTCGTCTATGCTGAACCCTCGCCCAAGGGCGAACTTCATCAGCTTCATCTGTCGCTCATAGTCGCTCTCGGCTTTCACCGTGGCCGACTTCGACGCTATCAAGGGCTTGAGCACGTTGATATAATCCTCTTCGGGCACGGCGTCGAGTATTGGGGCCGACACGCTCTCGGGCACGCGCTTCATCCACAGGGCTTGTTCTATCTTGCGGCGGCCCCAATGGTTATAGGCAATCTTGTCGTTTACGAAAGCCTGGCAGTAGCGTGCGTTGTCAACGTATTTGTTGGCGACGAGATAGCTTATGTTCTCCTTTATGTCGTCGCCGCTGAGGCCCCATCGCCGCATCTTGTCCTCCATGTCACCGGTGCAGTATTCGGCTCTGGCGCAGAGGGCCGCGAGCTTTGCCAGGGCTTTCTCCCTGCTTAATGGTTGGCGTGTGAACATCATCTCAATGATTTGTGGTTAGATTTCGTGCAGCTTATGAACCGTTGTTTGCCAAACTGGTCGTTTACGATGGTCACGTCGCTGAATCCCTTTAGCTTGAGCATGCGGCTCATGTCGTCGGCAAAGAGAGGGTTTATCTCAAAATAGAGTCGCCCGTCGCGGCTGAGCGTCGTCGCGGCATAGGTGGCTATGGCGTTGTAGAAGCGCAGTGGGTCATCATCGGGCACGAACAGGGCGAGACTTGGCTCGTGGTCGAGCACGTTTGGTTCCATGTCGGCCTTTTCCTTCTCGGTGATGTAGGGTGGGTTCGACACTATCACGTCCCATCCGTCATGGTTCGCCTTGAGAGCCGGTGCTGCGGCGGCTTGCAGTATGTCTTGCTTCCGGAAAGCGACGTTGGCGTGAAGCCGTGCGGCGTTTGCCGACGCTATCTTCAGCGCTTGGTCTGATACGTCGATTGCCGATACGTTGGCGCGAGGCATGTCGAGGGCAAGACTGATGGCTATGCAGCCACTGCCGGTGCCAATGTCGAGAACGCGCGGAGACTGGTCGTCGTGTGGCGCGCTGTTGGGATTGCAGTCATCGATAATGGCTTGGCATAATTCTTCGGTCTCCGGACGTGGTATTAGCACGCCTGGCGCCACTCCGAACTGCCTGCCACGAAACCAAGCCTTGCCAAGCACATATTGCACGGGCTCTCCGTCGCCAAGCCGCTTGGCGATGCCCTTGAGCCGCTCCTGTTCATCATTGGGCAGGTCGGCAACGGCACCCATGGCGATGTCGGTGAGCGATAACCCATAGAGGTCTTCAAGCACAAGCCTTATGATGGCTTGCGCCTCGCTTGCCGTGTATGTAGGCGTCAGCCTGCGCCATAGGGTGGAAAAATTGAAAATGTCGCTTTCCATGAGGCAAATTTATGTAAACAACATGGTCAACTCATTATCGGAAAGTCCTGTCAGCTTTGTAATGGTCGTCTTTTCCATTCCCATTGCAAGCATCTTCTTTGCCATGTCCTTACGTTCTTCTTTCCGTCCTTCCTCACGTCCTTCCTCACGTCCTTCCTTGCGTCCTTCCTTGCGGCTTATGCTGTTTGAGTCTACGAGAAGCAAGCGCTCGGCGCCGAGCTTGTCCCAAAAGTCCTCGTAAGCGTCCATCTCATGCTCGGTATAGGCAGACTCCTCCACTTCCTTTAGGGCCTTTGAGGTTTCAGGGTTTTGGAGCAGTTCATCGGGCACGACGGTTGTTTCCTCATTGATTTCAGTGAGGAAACGAAGCCATAGTACCGCCATCTTGCGTTCGGCGATTGTCTGCGGCTTGAACTTGGGCAGTTCGACGAACGTGAGGTGAAGCCCTTCTATTATCTTGTCGCTGTGAAGCTCATGCACTATGTTGTAGTTGTGGATGAACTCGTCGGGATAGTCGTTCATGAAAGTCTCGTTGACGAGGTTGAGCGAGTAGACTGGCTGCAGAAGCTCATACTTGCGGTTGCGGCGCAGTTGTCGCACGAATGCCTTTGAGGCGTTGAACAGCACTCGCTGCTGGAAAGCCGGAGTCCATATCATCTGCATCTCCACGATGAACTGCCGTCCGCTCAAGTCCTTGCATCTCACGTCGACGATGCTGTTCTTGCCCATTGGCAGGTCTGGTACAAGCTCGGCTGGTAGGTATTCCACGCTCTCCACCTGCTCGTCGCCGCTGAGCGGCAGCAAGGCGTTGAGCAAGCTGATAAGCAAGTCTTTATGTTCGCCGAACACCTTCTTGAAAGTGAGGTCGGCTTTCGGGTCGAGGTATCTCATGTTTTGGGGTTGATTATATTAGCATAATTGTCGGTCTTAATTCGTACTGCTATGGCAAATTTACGACTTAAAATCTAAGTCGCAAAATTTTTCCTAAACAATTTAATTGGTCTTACGGGATTTGGAGTGATGGCATACCCAATCGTAGCGCTTTGCAGGGGCC
>ERZ1034871.448-NODE-448-length-24324-cov-9.432115_pt1 | contig 24324 bp, 18 predicted proteins | sample MGYA00520631_ERZ1034871 | MGnify/ENA primary metagenome ERZ1034871 (study PRJEB33766, sample SAMN09781721) | gut metagenome | biome: gut microbiome | host: Homo sapiens | place: Madagascar | study: EMG produced TPA metagenomics assembly of the PRJNA485056 data set...
AAGTATTGCAATCCACTTGCATAAGAGCTATATTAAAAGTGCGAAAACGATTAAGTAAAAACTTCGAAAGACTTAAGTAACTAGACAACAGGTCATACATAATAAAGTCTGGAAGAAGTACCTGGAGGATTCAATGGTATCTTTAAAAACAATTGCCGAAAAGTGTGGAGTATCAACTGCCACCGTCAGTAAGGCATTAAATGATCAAAAAGATATCAGTGAAGAGACAAAGAGTCGTATCCGGACGGTAGCAGAGCAATTAGGATATTTCCCGAATGCAGCAGCAAGATCACTTAAGACCAACCATTCATACAACCTCGGAGTTCTATTTGAAGAGGAAGCAGGAAGAGGTTTACAGCATGAATATTTTTCAGGAGTATTAAATGGTCTGAAAGTTCAGGCGGAGAAGCAGGGTTATGACATTACATTTATCAATACCTGTTTTGAAAACCGGAAGATGTCTTATCTGGAACATTGCAAATACCGGAATTTTGAAGGAGTTGCAATTGTGTGTGCGGATTTTAACGACCCTGGTGTCATGGAACTGATGAATAGCGAAGTACCGGTTGTCACCATTGACTACCTGCATCACAACTGCACGGCGGTCAGCTCGAACAACATTCAGGGCATGGAAGATCTGGTCAGATATATTTATTCTCAGGGACACAGGAGGATCGCTTACATCCACGGACAGCAGAATGGTTCGGCAGTTACCAAAGACCGGTTGACAAGTTTTTACCGGACAATGGATGAACTGAAGCTGGAAGTCCCGGATGAGTACATCCGTACAGCAGGTTACCTGGAGACAAAGGAAGCGGCAAAACAGACGAAGGAACTTCTGAATCTGGAAAATCCGCCAACCTGTATCATTTATCCTGATGACACCGCACTGATCGGTGGAAGAAATGTCATTATAGAGATGGGACTTCGGATACCAAAAGACATTTCGGTAGCAGGATACGACGGAACAAGGATGTCACAGCTTTTGCATCCGAAACTTACCACAATTAAGCAGGACACAGAAGAGATTGGCAGAGAGGCTGCAAAACGGCTGATCGGTTCCATTGAAAAACCAAAAACAACTCTCTTAGAGAGAGTCGTTATAGAAGGAATCCTCATACCGGGACAATCGGTAGGAAAGATTCCGGAACAAAAATAACAATGTAAACAAGGCGGAAGCCAAAAAATTAAGGAGGAGGGTTTTCTATGAAAAAGAAAATCATTAGCGCATTATTATGTGTATCCATGGTAGCAACTATGGTAGCAGGATGTGGTGGATCATCAGACACAACATCCGCAGACAACAGCAACTCAGGTGTAGCAGCAACGGCAACAGAATCTGGATCTGATGCAGCGGAGACAGATACAACAGGTGATGAGGGAAAAGTTTTCAACATTTATTGCTGGAATGAAGAGTTTAAGAGCCGTCTGACAGATCACTATCCTGGATATGAGGAAGTGGATGCCACAACTGGTAAGATTGGGGATGTTACCGTAAAATGGAACATCACACCAAGTGATGACAACGCATATCAGAACAATCTGGATGCAACATTATTAAAACAGGAATCAGCAGTAGCCGATGACAAGATTGACTTATTCTTAGTAGAAGCTGACTACGCACTGAAATATGTCGATACAGATTATACAATGCCGATCGCAGATCTTGGAATTACAGATGCAGACCTTGCAAACCAGTATCAGTATACAAAAGATATCGTTACAGATTCTAACGGTGTATTAAAAGGTGTTTCATGGCAGGGCTGCCCGGGCGTATTATTCTATAACCGTGATGCAGCAAAAGAAGTTCTTGGAACAGACGATCCTGACGAAGTTCAGAAATATGTTTCAGACTGGGATACTTTCAATGATACAGCAGAGACAATGAAAGCTGCCGGATACAAGATGACATCTTCCGTCAATGATACTTACCGTGTATACTCTAACAACGTTACTTCTAAATGGGTAGAAGATGGCAAGATCAATATTGATGATAACATTATGAAATGGGTATCTGATTCAAAAGAGCTTTATGATGCAGGCGAGACAGAGACATATGAACTCTGGGGCGATGACTGGAAGAAAGGTTTCTATCCAGAAGGAAAAGTATTCTGCTACTTTGGACCGGCATGGTTCGTGAACTTCTCTATGGCAGCCGACACCGAAGGATCTATCGGTTACAACGGTGGATGGGGCGCTACACCAGGACCTCAGGGCTTCTATTGGGGCGGTACATGGATCTGTGGAGCAACAGGTACAGATAACGCAAGTCTTGTAAAAGATATCATCTTAAAGATGACAACAGACGAGACGATCATGAAAGATATCGTAGTAAAAGATGATGACTTCGTTAACAATAAACCAGCTATGGAAGCAATGGCAGCAGATACAAGCTACCAGAGTAAAGTATTAGGCGGACAGAACCCATTGTCTATGTACTGTGCAAGTGTAGAAAAACTTGATTTAAGCAACCTTTCTGCATACGATCAGGGATGTAACGAAGAGTTCCAGAACGCTATGAAGAACTACTTTGAAGGCAATGCTTCACTTGATGATGCACTTGACTTATTCTACAAAGCAGTTGTTGAGAAATATCCGGACTTAACATACTAAAATAATAAGCCGCGCCTGCCAGACCGGCGGGTGCGGCTATCTTTATACCTATCTCCGGACGGAGAGAAAGCAGTCAGCGGCGTAAAGCGCAGAGCTGACAGCAGATTTGCACAAAAAGATGTCCGTGAAGGGATGCTGTGAACTCTGTGAAAAATAAAAAGAAGGGGGCAAGAGGCGTTATGAAGAAGAAAAGCAGTAAAGCAGTCAGATATAACAAATGGGGTTACATTTTTCTGATTCCTTTTATTCTGGTGTATGTTGTATTCCAGCTTATACCACTGTTTAATACCATTTATAACAGCTTTTTTGAAAATTATTTATCGGGTCTGACACAGATCGGACCAAACTTTGTGGGACTGGAGAACTACAAAACGCTGTTTACACAGGGCGATATCTGGATTTACGCAAAGAATACCATGATTTTATGGATCATGTGTTTTGTGCCACAGATTATTTTGTCATTACTGTTAGGTGCATGGTTTTCTGATGTGCGTTTGAAATTAAAAGGAAGCAGATTTTTCAAGACCGTGATCTATCTGCCAAACCTGATCATGGCATCCGCATTTTCCATGTTGTTCTTTACACTGTTCTCGGATGGTGGACCGATCAACTCGATTTTAATGCAGATCGGAATCATTTCAGAGCCATATAAGTTTCTGGCAAACACAGGAAGTGCGAGAGGACTGATCGCCCTTATGAATTGCCTGATGTGGTTTGGTAATACGACCATTCTTTTAATGGCAGGTATGATGGGTATCGATACTTCCTTATTTGAAGCGGCAGAAGTGGATGGAGCAACTTCTACACAGGTATTCTACAAAATCACATTACCGCTGCTCCGTCCGATTTTAGTATATGTTGTGATCACATCACTGATCGGTGGATTACAGTTATTCGATGTACCGCAGATTTTGACCAATGGTACCGGTGATCCAATGAGATCGACCATGACATTGATCATGTTCTTAAATAAACATCTGTACAGCAAGAACTACGGAATGGCTGGTGCAGTATCCGTAATCCTGTTCATCATCACCGCAATTTTAAGTCTTATTGTCTTTAAGGTAACTGGAAACGATAAGAGAAAAGCATGAGTAGAATAGAAAGGTGAGGTGTTATTATGAACGAAAATAAAAATCTGAAAAAAGGACTTGGAATCCATGCAAGAAGATTTATCGCTTATGTAGTCCTGATTCTTGTTACATTTGCCTGTCTGTTCTGGTTCTATGTGCTGTTCATTAATGCGACAAGATCGAACGGTGAACTGCAGGCCGGATTTACACCACTGCCAAGCACACATCTGCTGGAAAACTGGAACAATCTGGTACACGGAACACTCCCGGTATGGCAGGGTATGATAAACAGTCTGATCGTATCGGTACTGTCAGCAGCGTTATGCACCTATTTTTCAACCATGACGGCTTACGCCATTCATGCATATGATTTTAAACTGAAAAAATATATCTATGCATTTATCTTAGCAGTTATGATGATCCCTACACAGGTAACTGCACTTGGATTTGTAAAATTAGTCGGTACATTACATATGGAAGATACATTCATTCCATTGATCGTGCCAACGATCGCTGCTCCGGTAACATTCTTTTACATGAAGCAGTATATGGAAAGTACATTGCCGGTATCTCTGATCGAGGCTGCCAGAATTGACGGCTCCGGTGAGTTCCATACATTTAACCAGATTGTACTTCCATTGATGAAACCTGCAATTGCAGTACAGGCAATCTTTACATTCGTAAGCAGCTGGAATAATTATTTTGTACCGGCTTTAATCTTACACAATGACAAGAAAAAGACACTGCCAATCTTAATCGCACAGCTTCGTGCTGCAGACTGGCTGAAGTTTGATATGGGTCAGGTTTATGTGATGATCGCATTTTCCATCTTCCCAGTTATTATCATTTATCTGATCTTATCCAGACACATCGTACAGGGTGTTGCCCTCGGCAGTGTGAAAGGATAAATTAGAATATAGCTACAAATGAAAAAACCTTCCCTGAGAACCGCCGTGATTCCCCATATCACGGCGGTTCTTCTTTGGTGTAGCAGAAAAAGATTACAATATTAAAAAACATCATAATAATTGCCTGAAATAATCAAACATAAGCTCTTTCTTTCCCATTATAAGTATGCTATAATAAACGCAGATTTTGGAAAAAGAAATGGTTGAGAAGTGAATCTGCACAATCCTTTCAGAACGGAGGAAGACATGACAGAAGGCGGTTTTTTAGTTTTCATGGGAATTTTATTACTTTTGGTTGTCATCGTTGTTGTGATAGCGGTTGTTTCATCTGTGGCAGGTGCGGCAGCAGCAATCGTTGATGATGAAGACAGCGAAGATGAATAGAACAGGGTGAGAACAGAATAGTGGGGCGGTACTTTTGTGCCAGCTCCCTTTTTGCAGGTCTTATGGATACTGCGAAATGTCCCGAGATCGAATCATAAGAAAGGAGACAGAGATTATAATGCAGTTACTTACATTTTTGTTAAATGGAGTGAAGTTTGGTATTCCTGTCAATGATGTGGAATCCATTGAAACAAGAATGAATGTGGTGAATATTCCAAATTCACTGCCACAGGTTCATGGGATCATGAATCTGCACGGAGAAGTTATTGCAGTGTACAGTCTGGCAGAACAGTTTCATTATCCGGAACAGGAAATCAACAATATCATCGTTGCATCCATGAATGGTACAAAGATTGGGCTTGAGGTTGGAAACGTGGATGAGATTATTGATGTCCCGGATGAGAAGGTTATTTCCATGCCAGTCATTATGAAAGCAGTAGAAAATTGTTTTGATGAGGTTGCTTCCTATGCAAAAGAACTGATCGTTCTGATCGAGGTATCAAAGCTGATGCCGGAAGCAGAGCAGCAGGCAATACAGAAACTGGTAGAACAGCAGTCATAAACAAAAAAGAGTAAAGCCTCTGTTATTATATATTGGAGAGATACAGTCTCGTGGGATGGAGTACCGATAGGTACTCCATTTTTGCGTAAATTAGGAAATTTTGTTCCATTTCTAAAATAATTCTAAATTCTGTCCGATTTTCCTTGCATTTTGATGAGAGAGGAGTAAACTGATTTTTGCCGACCGACCGGTCGGTTTTGGCTTGCGGGAATGCAATAGCCAATCAGACATATAATTTTTCAGGAGGAACGAGAATGATCCCGAAGTATAGTGTAAAACGTCCATACACAGTATTAGTGGCTGTTGTACTGGTGATCGTTTTAGGAGTTGTTTCACTGATGAGAATGACAACGGATCTGCTGCCACCAATGAATCTGCCGTATGTGATCGTTGTCACAACAGATGTGGGTGCAAGTCCGGAGGAAGTGGAAAAGGATGTGACATCGCCAATCGAAGCGGCAATGGCAACGACTTCCAATATTAATAACGTAAGTTCCATGTCCTATGATAACTATTCTATGGTTATTTTGGAGTATGAACAGAGCACGAACATGGATTCTGCTATGATTGAGATTCAGCAGCAGCTGGATCAGTTGACCGGACAGTTCCCGGATTCAGCGGGCTCACCGATCATTATGCAGATTGATCCGGATATGATGCCGGTCATGATCGCATCTGCGGATGTGGATGGTATGGATCAGGCAGAGATATCTAATTATGTAGATAATGAATTATTACCGCTGCTTGAGAGTATCGAGGGTGTGGCATCTGTGACGGCAACAGGTGTGCTGGATACGGACCTTCAGGTAACCATGAATCAGGAAAAAATAGATGCTTTAAACGAACAGATTTTAAGCAAAATAGATGCCCGGTTTACAGATGCACAGGCAGAGTTAGATAAGGCATCTTCCCAGATCGACAGTGGAAAAAAGAAGCTTTCCGATAGTGAAAAAGAGATGGGAAGCCAGCTTGGAGCAGGTGAAAATGAGATCATTAATAATAAAATCCAACTGTTTAACACCGAAGCAGATCTGACCACACAATTATCAGATCTTCAGAAATCACAGTCGTCCATGGATGGTGCAATCAAGTCGTTACAGTCAGCTTATGATGGAGCAACACAGTTACAGAGCGCGATTGACGGTTTACAGAAAGCAAAAGACGGTGTCAGCCAGGCGAAGAGTGGGGCAAAGCAGTTATATCAGGCACACGATGGTGTAATGGCAATTTTAACAGCAAAAAATCCAATGACAGGTGCAGATATGACAGTGGAGGAAGCGCTTGCAGCAGCAGTTCAATATGGTCAGATGACACAGGAACAGGCGAATCAGTTGAAAACAGTGATTTCAACTTTACAGGCAGATCCTAAAATGTTAGAAGCATATAAAAATGCGGCCAGCGAATCCGATTTCGTCGCCTACATGGAATCCACAGCCATTGCCCGGATCAACGCACAGGCAGGGACTTCCTATACAAGTGAGAGTGACATTGCAAGCCAGATCGTGACCTTACAGTCAAAACTGGACGACATCAATGTGATGCTGATGAATCAGGCATCCTCTTTTGCAGATGCAGGCGTGACGTTGACTTCTTACAAAGACATTCCTGCTGCAATCTCAAAATTAAGTGAGAGCAAGACGCAGATTGCGACGGGAATTGCGACGATCGAGTCTGCCCAGACGCAGGTGGCAGACGGTAAAACGTCTTTAGATGACGCATTAGTGACTTTAAATGAATCCCAGATATCCGGTATCATGGAGATGAGCAAGGGATATGCGGATCTTGCTGTTGCAGCAAATAAGATCGAAGAGGGACAGAGCCAGTTGGATGATGCAAAAGAGCAGGCAAAAGATTCAGCGGATCTGAACGCGATCCTTACAATGGATACCTTAAAAAATCTTCTGACAGCACAGAACTTCTCCATGCCGGCAGGTTATGTGACAGAGGGAGACGAGCAGTATCTGGTGCGTGTCGGAGATGAGGTGACATCCAAGGCAGACCTTGAAAATCTCGTCCTGATGGATCTTGGTATGGATGGTATCGAACCGATCAAACTGTCGGATGTGGCAGATATCGAATACATTGACAATTCCGGAGATTCCTATTCCAAAGTGAATGGAAATCCGGCGGTAATGCTTTCGATTGAAAAGCAGACCGGCTATTCCACCGGAGATGTGACAGACCGGTTATTGGATAAATTTGACAGCCTGGAAAAAGAAAATACAGATTTACATTTGAGCGTTCTCATGAATCAGGGTATTTACATTGACATGATCGTGAAATCAGTCGTAGAAAACATGATCGTGGGAGCCATCCTTGCAATTATTGTATTGTTATTATTCTTAAAAGATATCAAACCTACACTTGTAATAGCATGTTCCATTCCGCTCAGTGTTGTTTTTGCAGTGGTACTGATGTACTTTACGAATATTACGTTAAACATCATTTCACTGTCGGGTCTGGCACTCGGAATTGGTATGTTGGTGGATAACTCCATCGTCGTGATCGAGAATATCTATCGATTGCGCGGGGAGGGATATTCGATTCGAAAGGCAGCCGTGGAGGGTGCTTCACAGGTGACAGGAGCAATCATAGCATCCACACTTACAACCATCTGTGTATTTGCACCGATTATTTTTACAGAGGGTATCACAAGACAGTTATTTGTGGATATTGCGCTGACAATTGCATTTACGCTTGCAGCGAGTCTTCTCGTGGCATTGACTTTCGTGCCGATGATGGCAGCAGGATTATTAAAAAATACAAAAGAGATCAGGCATAATTTCTTTGACAAAGTAAAAGAGGTTTATGGAAAAATTTTAGCAGTATGTCTGCGTTTTAAGCCAATCGTATTTATCGCGGTGATCGTATTGCTTGGAACAAGTGTTGTGGCAGCATTTTCCAGAGGATATTCTTTCATGGATATGAATATGGAAACGAACCAGATCAGTGCGACGATTTCAGCAAAAGAGGATCAGACACTAACGTTTGACGAACTGACAGAAATGGCAGATGAAGTCGTGGAAAAAGCATTGACGATCGATGGCATTGAGACCATTGGTGCCATGGCAGGCGGAAGTGTTCTTTCCATGATGGGAAGCAGTTCTACAGACAGTATTTCCATGTATATGATTTTGGATGAAGAATCTGAAGTGAGCAGTGCAGATGTAATCGAACAGTTGGATGAACTGACCAAAGACATGGACTGCGAAGTTACAACAGACACCTCTGCTTCTGATATGACATCACTTATGGGAAGTGGACTGACGATCAATGTAAAAGGAAATAATCTTGACAAACTGCAGGAACTTGCAGGCGAGGTTGCAAAAGTCGTAGAGAACACCGAGGGAACTGTGGATGTGGATGATGGACTTGCCAATACGACACCGTCTTTCACCATTTCTGTAGACAAGGAAAAAGCTGCGAAATATGGCATGACCGTTGCACAGGTATTCCAGCTTGTTTATGGGGAGATGGCATCCTCAACATCTGCAACGACAATCTCTACCGATGTAAATGATTATCAGGTTTATGTACAGAGCGAGGAGCAGTCCGATGTTACATTGGATGATATCAAAAACCTGACCTTTACCTATACAGACAGAGAAGGAAACGAGACAGAAGTAGAGCTTTCTGATATTGCACAGTTTGAGGAAGGTTACACCTTAGGATCGATCAACCGTGATGCGCAGACCAGATATATCAGTGTGACCGCAGGAGTGGATGATGACCATAATGTCAGTCTGTTAAGCAATGAGATCCAGAAAGAGTTAGATAAGATCGATCTGCCGGAAGGATACTCCATTGAGATGGCAGGTGAGGATGAGATGATCGCAGATGCGATGAATCAGTTGTATCTGATGCTTCTTTTGGCAGTCATCTTCATTTACCTTGTCATGGTAGCACAGTTCCAGTCACTGTTGTCGCCGTTTATCATTATGTTTACAATCCCGCTGGCATTTACAGGCGGTCTGTTCGCACTTTACTTTACCGGCAACGAAGTCAGCGTTGTGGCAATGATCGGATTTGTCATGCTTGCCGGAATTATCGTAAATAACGGTATCGTTATGGTAGACTTTATCAACCAGCTCCGCCGTGGCGGAATGGAGAAAAAAGACGCCATTATCGAATCCGGAAAAACGAGACTCCGTCCAATCCTTATGACCGCACTCACCACGATCCTGTCCATGTCCACGATGGCAGTCGGACTTGGAGAAGGTTCAGAAATGATGCAGCCAATGGCGATCGTAACGGTCGGCGGTTTGTTATATGGTACACTGTTAACTCTGATCGTTGTTCCATGTATTTATGATGCATTCAACCGCAATAAGAGCATGGTCGAGGAGGACTTATAATGGATGAGCAGAAACTGATCCACGATCCATCACAGAAAGTACTTGCCATGTATCAGGCAGTCATTGAGTTCATTAATGAAGGCTGTGATATCAACACTTTAAAAGTAGCTGATATCACAGGCCGGGCAGGCATTGGAAAAGGAACGGCATACGAATATTTTTCTTCAAAGGAAGAGATAATCTCTTCTGCAATTTTATATTATGTGAAAGTGTGCTTTGAAAAACTGCAGGTAATTTCTACAGATAACAGAACGTTTCAACAGAAAATTAACGAGGTTATGGATTTTATTGATGAGCATGTAAAAGAAAAGCAGGGTGTCTTTTTCCTGATAAAAATGGTTTTGGAATCATACGAGATACCAAAGAATCTGAAAGATGAGTATGAGCGTATGAAACACCAGTGCTGCGATAAGGAGAAAAACGAGATTATCGACTGCATTGTGGAGGAGGGTGTCCGCGAAGGTCTGATCCGGGAGGAGAATGTTTTCCTGCGAAGAGCCGCGGTCGAAACCCAGCTTTCGGTCTATTTTATGTACCGCATTGCAGCAGAGAAAAAAATCGAACTTGACCTGGAGGCAGATTCTTTGAGAGAATATATCTATCAGAATATATTGAAATTATTAGGATAGAAAGAAGGAATGAATATGTTAACATTTTTATTTATCGTGCTAATGCTGGGCGTTTTTGGAAAACTGCTTGTTTTTGCAATCAAGGCAACATGGAGCATTACCAAGATTATTGTTAATATTGTATTTTTGCCATTAGTCATTATTGGATTATTTGTGAGTGGTCTGGCATATGCAGCGCTGATCGTACTTGCAATTGTAGGAATTGTTTCACTGATCAAAGATCACATGTAAAAACTGATCAAAGATCACGTGTAAAAAATCAGTTGACAAATGCCACTTTAGCTTTTATGATGAAAAAAGATATAAAAAGGTGATGAGAAAGAGGAGTACACACAGACACCTGAAAGAGAATGACATTCACCGGCTGAGAGATGTCACCAGAACATGTTGTGTGGAAGGTAGCTTTTGAACCGTCGCGCTGAACCTGTCTGTTGCAGATAAGTGGCAGAACTTGCAAGTTGATCATGCGGAGAAAAATTTCGTATATCGCCAGAAGCAGTCAGAAGTAAGCGAGAACGAGTTGTCCCCGTTACCGGACAGTGGCTTAGGAATGAGCCTGTAGAGATATGTTGTTTTTGCAACATAACAAAGGTGGTACCGCGTTGACACGCCCTTTGCATCCGTATGGATGTGAAGGGCTTTTATTTTTTTTAGAAAGGAAAAAGACAAATGAAGGAATTAGCAAAGACCTATGACCCAAAGGGCATTGAAGAACGTCTCTATAAAAAATGGGAAGACAACGGTTACTTCCATGCAGAAGTAGATCGCAGCAAGAAACCATTCACCATTGTGATGCCTCCACCAAACATTACCGGACAGCTTCACATGGGACACGCATTAGACAATACCATGCAGGATATTTTGATCCGCTACAAGAGAATGCAGGGTTACAATGCATTATGGCAGCCTGGAACAGACCACGCTTCCATTGCAACCGAAGTAAAAGTCATCCAGTCCTTAAAAGAAAAAGGAATCGACAAGGCAGATCTTGGAAGAGAAGGTTTCTTAGAGAAATGCTGGGAGTGGAGAGAGGAATACGGTAACCGTATCATCAACCAGTTAAAGAAACTCGGATCTTCTGCTGACTGGCAGAGAGAACGTTTTACCATGGATAAAGGATGTTCTGATGCCGTACAGGAAGTTTTCATTAAATTATACGAAAAAGGATACATTTACAAAGGTTCCCGTATCGTAAACTGGTGTCCGGTCTGCAAGACATCTATTTCCGATGCGGAGGTAGAGCATGAAGAACAGGATGGATTCTTCTGGCACATCAACTATCCGGTAGTTGGCGAGGAAGGAAGATTCGTTGAGATCGCAACAACAAGACCGGAGACTTTATTCGGAGATACCGCTGTTGCTGTAAACCCGGATGATGAGAGATACAAAGACATCGTTGGAAAAATGTTAAAACTTCCGATGACAGACCGTGAGATTCCGGTGATCGCTGATCCATATGTAGACAAAGAGTTTGGAACCGGATGTGTGAAAATCACACCAGCCCATGACCCGAACGACTTTGAAGTCGGAAAACGTCATAACTTAGAAGAAATCGTTGTGATCAATGATGATGCAACAATGAATAAATTAGCCGGAAAATACGAAGGCATGGATCGTTATGAGTGCAGAAAAGCACTTGTAAAAGACCTTGAAGATGCAGGACTTTTAGTAAAAGTTGTTCCTCATTCCCACAATGTAGGTACACATGACCGCTGTGGCACAACGGTTGAGCCAATGATCAAACAGCAGTGGTTCGTTAAGATGGATGAGATGATCAAACCGGCCATTGAAGGCGTTAAGAACGGAGAAATCCAGTTACTTCCAAAACGTATGGAGAAGACATACTTCAACTGGACAGACAATATCCGTGACTGGTGTATTTCCAGACAGTTATGGTGGGGACACAGAATCCCGGCATACTATTGTGATGAGTGTGATGAGATGGTTGTTTCCAAAGAAGCACCTCACAAGTGCCCGAAATGTGGATGTACTCATATGACTCAGGATCCGGATACATTAGATACCTGGTTCTCCTCTGCATTATGGCCATTCTCCACACTTGGCTGGCCGGAAAAAACAGAAGATTTAGATTACTTCTATCCGAATGACGTTTTAGTAACCGGATATGATATCATTTTCTTCTGGGTAATCCGTATGATCTTCTCCGGTTATGAGCAGATGGGCAAAGCTCCATTCCACACTGTATTATTCCACGGTCTGGTACGCGATTCCCAGGGACGTAAGATGAGCAAGTCTCTTGGAAATGGTATCGATCCATTAGAGGTGATCGATAAATACGGTGCTGACGCACTTCGTCTGACACTGATCACAGGCAATGCACCTGGTAACGATATGCGTTTCTACTGGGAGAGAGTAGAGTCTTCCAGAAACTTTGCCAATAAAGTATGGAATGCTTCCCGTTTCATCATGATGAACTTAGAGGGTGCAGAGATCAAAACCCCTGCTCTCGATGAATTAAAGGCAGCCGACAAATGGATTTTATCCAGAGTGAACACACTTGCAAAAGATGTGACAGAGAACATGGATAAATTCGAGATGGGTATCGCCGTACAGAAAGTTTATGACTTTATCTGGGATGAATTCTGTGACTGGTACATCGAGATCACAAAAGTTCGTACCTATAATAAAGAGAATGATCCGGCATCTGCAAATGCAGCATTCTGGACCTTAAAGACGGTACTGACAGAGGCATTAAAGCTGTTACATCCATTTATGCCGTTTATCACAGAGGAAATCTTCTGTACGCTTCACCCGGAAGAAGACACCATTATGCTCGCAAAATGGCCGGAATACAAAGCAGAATGGAACTTCCCGGCTGAAGAAGAAATGGTTGAGCACTGCAAAGACCTTGTAAAAGGTGTCCGTAACCTCCGTACTGAGATGGATGTTCCTCCATCAAGAAAAGCAAAGATTTTCATTGTGTCTGACGATGCAAAAATCAGAGACACCTTTGAATCAAACAAAGAAGTTTATGTAAACCTTGCAGGTGCAAGCGAGATCGCTGTTCAGGCAGATAAATCAGGAATTGAAGAAGATGCTGTCTCTGTTGTGATCCCTGGTGCAACACTTTACCTTCCACTGGAAGATTTAGTAGACTTTGAAAAAGAAAAAGAACGTCTGTTAAAAGAACAGGCACGTCTGGAGAAAGAACTCGCGCGTTCTAAGGGAATGCTTTCCAATGAGAAGTTCTTAAGCAAAGCTCCGGAAGCAAAAGTGCAGGAAGAAAAAGAGAAGCTTGCAGGCTATGAGCAGATGATGGCTCAGGTCAAAGAGCGTCTTGCACAGATGAAATAGAAAAATAACCGTCCAGTCTCCCTAGCCGGTGGCGGACGGTTATTTTTATGGCAGGGTGTGTCATTGGTTTGTTCAACATGCACAAATTACAGAGCGAAAATGTGCGAAAAAGCAGAAAACTTTCTTGAAAAAAAGACCGGAAACGAGTATTATATAGTATATATACGATTTTTGTAGGAAGAAGGGAGTTGGAAGAATGGCATTACCAAGTATTTCTACACCAAAAGTGAAGACCGTGAATAAAGACTTAGAGGCATGGATCAGACTCCCTGCACTGGAAGAAGGAGAACACTATACGATCGAGTATCTGCACGATGTATTACGGGTGAACCAAATCACTTATGGAATTGATGAAGCACAGCTTCAGAAGATCCTCGATGAAGAAATCTATGAACAGGACGTACTGGTGGCAAGAGGCATACCGGCAGTAGAGGGACAGGATGGATTCTATGAGTATAAGGTGAATATGAACCTTGAGAAAAAGCCAAAGATACTGCCGGACGGATCCGTAGATTACTGGTCCATGTACAGTGTACAGTCGGTTCAGAAGGATCAGGTCATTGCGATATATCATCCGGCTGTAAAGGGAACAGATGGAACCGGAGTTTCCGGAAAACCGATTGCCGCAAGGGTTGCCAGAGAACAGGGAGCACTTCGCGGAACTGGTTTTGGACGAAGTGAGGATTTCCTTACCTATTTTTCGCTGATGGATGGGAAGATTGATATTGAGAATGATAAGATCAGGATCCAGCCAATCTATGAGGTGAGCGGAGATGCGAATCTTACTACCGGAAGCATAGATTTTACAGGGGATATTGTGATCCACGGCAGTGTGGAATCCGGAGTTACGATCAAGGCAACCGGAAGTATCACGATTGATGGAAACGTGGAAGCATGCAATCTGGAAGCCGGTAAGGATATCATTTTAAGAAGTGGAATGGTCGGAGGGAACAAGGCACATGTCAGAACCAAAGGAAATCTGTATGCAAAGTTTATTGAGTATACAGTCATCCAGGTAGAGGGAGATATGGAGGCAGACGTATTGCTCAACTGCACAGTTGCGTGCAGAGGATCTATTCTGATCCAGGGCAGAACAGCGAAGATCATCGGTGGAGATGTCAGCGCAGTCAAGGGAATCAGGGCTACCACGATCGGAAATGAAGCGGAGATGCGGACAGCTGTTTCTGTTGGGGTAGGCACGGATTGCATAGCAAGGCTGAACCTGCTGAAGAAGAAGTTAGAAATTACCAAAATGGAAATTGACAAGATCGAACAGGGACTTGCCAAGTTTGAAGAGATGGAGAAGGAGCGTGGCGTCAGCTATCGGGAAGATCCGCGAAGAGTGGCGCTTCTGCGTACCAGAATCCAGAATATGGCGACACTCGCAGGGGATGAGGGTGAAGTGAAGCGGCTTGAGCATATGATCTCAGATGGAGCAAATGCAACGGTCTGTGTGACAAGAGATGTATTCCCGGGAGTATCCATAGCGATCAGGGATCAGGTTTTAAATGTGAAGAACAATGCAAAATGCGTGGAGTTCTATCATCTGAACGGAAAGATCTGTACGAGAACAGCTGAGGATTAACGGACAATAACAGGCAGAAGGTAAAAAAGATAAGATAGCATTTCAGGAGAAACGGGTTGAAACCGTAAATTTCCTGAAATGCTATTTTTATATTTTATATTATTGACGAAAAACTACTTTATTTTCATGGAAATTTTATAATTTGACATTGAAAGTAAAATCTTCCTATATTATAATCAATCAATGAGAAAGAAATGATCAGCCAGTCTGCAGTTAAGCATGTACAGGCAGATCAGGAGAGAAAAGATCAGTCAGTACAGGAAGGGTACGGAAATTAATATGATAAATTTTGAAGAAGAATTGAAAAACTTTAAACCAAGTCTGGAAGTGGAAGAGGCAGAGCAGGCGATCTATAATCATGAGCTGACAGATATGACGGATGTTATGCAGGAAATGCTGCAGGAATTAAAACAGCAGAACAGATAGAGAGGTTTTTCATGAGATGCTATAATTGTGGAGCAGAGCTTGGCAAAGGAGATGCCTGCCAGAACTGCGGAACGAATGTAAAAGTATACAAAAAGATTTTGATGGCATCCAATGCCTATTACAATGATGCATTGGAGAAAGCCGGTGTCAGGGATTTGTCAGGGGCAATTGAGAGCCTGAAAATCAGTCTGCGTTTTAATAAATTAAATATTGATGCAAGAAATTTGCTTGGATTGATCTACTACGAGATGGGAGAAGTGGTGACTGCCCTCACGGAGTGGGTGATCAGTAAGAATTATCAGCCGAAGGATAATCTTGCGAGCAGGTACTTAGATGAAGTGCAGAAGAACCAGGCAAGACTTGATTCTGTCAACCAGACGATCAAGAAATACAATCAGGCATTGCTTTACTGCAAGCAGAACAGCCGTGATCTCGCAATCATCCAGCTGAAAAAGGTATTGTCGCTGAATCCAAAGTTAGTGAGTGGACATCAGCTTCTGGCGCTTTTATATATTCAGGAAGGACGCTATGATCTTGCGAAGAAATCACTGCGGAATGCCGGTAAAATCGATGCCAATAATACTTTGACACTGCGGTATCTGAAAGAAGCCAATGCAGCCTTAAGAGAGCAGAATCCGAGCAAGAAGCAGAAGAATGATGAACTCATTTCCTATCAGAGTGGCAATGAGACAATCATCCAGCCAAAATATCTGAAGGACAATTCTGCAGTCGGTACGATCATTAACATGGTGATCGGAATCGCAATCGGAATTGCAATCACCTGTTTCCTTGTGGTTCCTGGCGTGAGAAGAACCGTGATGAACAATACGAAAGCAGAAGTGCTGGATGCAAATAATACGATTTCTTCCAAGAATCAGACGATCACAAGCCTGCAGAGTCAGGTGGATGACCTTACCAGTCAGATTACGGATGCGAAGAACAGCGAGGAAGAATCTGCCAACAAACTGGAAAGCTATGACAAACTTCTGACTGCATATGAGACATACACCACAGGAGACATTGAGAAGGCAGGAGATGCATTGAGCAGTGTCAATGTGGATGACCTGAGTGCAGATGCAAAGAGTATTTATGATACCATCAATGCACAGGTGAATGCCGAATACATGGCTGCATTATATAAGGAAGGTTATGATGCATATTCCGGCAAAAAGTATGATGATGCCGTGAGTGCACTTTCCAAAGTCGTCGAGATGGATGAAACCTATGAGAATGGAAATGCACTGTACTATCTTGCACAGGCATACCGCAAGAACGAGGATATGGAAAATGCCAAAATCTATTATCAGAAAGTGGTAGAATTGTATCCAAATACAGAGCGCGCTACAAACTCACAGAACTATCTGGATCAGAGTGAGACAGACACCGCCCATTAATAAAAAGACAAACTGATATTAAAAAGTACGAAGGAGATCGAACCGGAAATTCCGGGGAGACTCCTTCTTTTTTTATTCATGACAATAAAATGTCTGCGGAGCGAGCATTCTATTGTTGAAAAGCATAAGCAGAATGGAAAGAGAGGAACAAGAGCATGAAAAGCCAGTATATTATGGAAAAAGGATGTTTAGTTGTCTATGTGCCGCGTGAGTTAGACCATCATCAGGCAAACCGCATCCGCACGGAGACAGATCTTCTGATCGACACCTACCATGTCAGACATCTTGTGTTTGATTTTACAGAGACAGAGTTTATGGACAGCTCCGGGATCGGGGTGATCATCGGGCGGTGCAAAAACTTAGGCTATTCCGGCGGGGATGTGAGTGCGTGTCATCTGAACGAGCGTGTGGACAAGATATTTACCGTATCCGGACTGAAAAAAATCATTCAGGTAAAAGAATAAAAGATAATGTGGAGGAAGTGAAAATGAGCAGTCAGAATGAGATGAAACTGATATTTGATGCCAGGTCGGTGAATGAGAGTTTCGCCAGGGTGGCGGTGGCGGCATTTATAGCAGAATTAAACCCGACGTTAGACGAGATTGCGGATATCAAGACGGCCGTGTCCGAAGCGGTGACGAATGCGATCATTCATGGTTACCATGAACCGGAACAGAAAGTGGAACTCCTGTGTCAGATTTGTGGGAATGAGGTTTCCATCACCGTTTCGGATACAGGAGCAGGCATTGCGGATGTGTCAAAAGCGATGGAACCTTTTTATACGACAAAACCGGAGTTAGAGCGTTCCGGGATGGGCTTCTCTTTTATGGAAGCGTTTATGGACAAGCTTGAGGTAGTATCCGAGCCGGGAAAAGGGACAAGCGTACATATGGTAAGAAGACTGGGAAATCAGGAAGGCTAGCCTATGGTGCGACAGGCGGAACTGATCAGACAGGCACAGGATGGGGATAAAAAAGCCAGGGACAAAGTCGTTTCGGATAACCTTGGATTAGTGCACGCAATTGTCCGCAGATTTGAAAAAAGAGGGCATGACAGGGAGGAACTGTTTCAGATCGGATGTATTGGTCTGATCAAAGCAATCGATCATTTTGATCTGTCGTTAAATCTTGCATTTTCCACTTATGCAGTGCCTATGATCACAGGGGAGATACGGCGTTTCCTGCGTGACGATGGTATGGTGAAAGTGAGCCGGAGTTTAAAAGAAAATGGATACAAAATCAGCAAGGCAAAAGAAGTTCTCACAACAGAGCTGGGGAGAGAACCAAGTCTTTTGGAACTGTCTGCCATGACGGAACTTGGCACAGAGGAGATCGTGATGGCATTGGACGCTAACCGTGGGGTGGAGTCCATTTACCAGCCGGTCTGCGGCTCAGACGGAGATGAGCTTTTACTCATTGACCAGATTGGAGATCAGAGCGATGTCTATGAGGAGCCGGAGAAGGAGGCTGTTTTAAACAAAATGGTGATCAGGCAGCTGATGGATACACTCGATGAGACAGAACAGCAGATCATCCGGCTGCGGTATTTTGAAAATAAGACGCAGTGCGAGGTGGCAGGAATACTTGCAGTGACACAGGTGCAGATCAGCCGGAATGAGCGGAAAATCCTTGCAAAACTCCGGGAAAAACTGGAGTCATAACGTCATTTGCCGGAAAGAAAATCTTGAAGAGCGAAACCATCAATGATATAGTGAAAGGAGGAAGATCAAACAAAAACCGGCAGCGTCCGGCAGTGATAGCAGACTGACAGAGCGTCAGAAGAGAGGGAGTACAAGAGCAGATGAATGGAAAACAGATCAGTGATACACAGAGGAATAACAGAACTGCATTGACAGGTCATACCATAGAAGCGTTGATCGTGGTCGTCTTTTATGCGTCCAGATTTATCCGGGGAGAGCGGAGTCTTGGATATTTTCTGGTTATCACGGCATTGGCACTGATCCCGGTCATGCTGGGACAGTTTTTCTTTTTCAAGGACAGAGAGACAGGCATGATCAAGCACACGGTAGGGATCGGATTTGCCATTACGTATTCCTTCATGGTGCTGACGACCGAGAAAGCGAACATTTATGTGCTTGTCATACCGATGATTTTACTTGTAAGTGTATTTAATGATGTAAAATTTTCCGTGCAGATCAATACGGGAACGGTTATCTTAAGCCTGATCATGACGATTGGTGGAGCTTTTACCGGAAAGTTCGGTTATCAGGGCAGCGATGCGGCAATCGTGCAGGTGACAGCCATGATACTCGTCGCAGTGTATTCTATCTATGCAGCGCAGACATCGAATGCAAACAATCAGCAGAAAATGGAGAATATTAAGGAAGCGCAGAGCAAGACAGAGCTTTTGCTGTCCGATATTTCCAATATGTCACAACAGATGCAGAGTGGAATGGAAGATATCTATGGAAAAGTTGAGAACCTCAACAGTGCTTCTAAATTGACCAAAGATGCAATGTCAGAGGTTGGCAGTGGTACGACGGAAACTGCCAATGCTGTGCAGACGCAGATGCAGCAGACCGAGGCGATCCAGCAGAAAGTTGAACTGGTCAGCAGTGCAGCAGACCGTATTAATGAGAGCATGCAGCATACATTGCAGGTGTTAGAGAGTGCCGGAAAGGATATGGAAGTGCTCGTATCCCAGGTAGAACATTCCGTGGAAAAAGGAGACAGTGTTGCAGGACAGCTAGAGACATTAGACCAATACATTGAAGAGATGCATTCCATCGTGGAACTGATCTCCGGTATTACCTCGCAGACAAGCCTTTTAGCTTTAAACGCAAGTATTGAGGCAGCAAGAGCGGGTGAGGCCGGAAGAGGATTCTCTGTTGTTGCGACAGAGATTTCCGGCATGGCAACACAGACCAAAGAGGCAACGGTACATATTACAGAGTTGATCGAGAATATTTCTAATGCGATCAGCGAGGTGGTTTCGGTGGTGCGTGGGATGATCGGTGCTATCAATGAAGAAAAACAGTCCACTGAGAATACTGCCAATAATTTTTCGGATATCCAGAGCAATACGCTTGATATTCAGGGCAACGTGGAGCAGTTAAACAGCAATATTGAGGAATTGAAAACTGCAAATGAACAGATTGTGCATTCGATTGAAACAATCTCGGCAATCTCAGAGGAGGTATCTGCACACGCAAATGAGACAATGAGTGCACAGGAAGAAAATTCGGATGTATTGAACAAAATCACGGATCGTATGCAGCAGTTGATCGAACTTACAAAGCAGGAGGCATAATAACGTGAAAGCTTACGATAATTATATTTTTGATTTATATGGAACGCTGGTTGATATCCATACCGAGGAGAATGATCCTCTGGTATGGAAAAAGCTGGCACTTTTTTATGGCTATTATGACGCTGATTATTCATCGGAAGAATTAAAAGAAAGATACGCTGCAATCATTGCAGGCGAGGAGTCTAAGATGAAATCTGAGAAAAAAGATGATGCTCATGAAGCACATCCGGAAGTTCAGATTGAAGAGGTCTTTCAGAAGCTTTTTGAGGAAAAAGGCGTGAAGGCAGATCCTACACTTGCCGTTCATGCAGGGCAGTTCTTCCGGATCCTCTCTACCGATTATGTAAAACTCTATGACGGAGTGATAGATTTGTTAGAAGCATTAAAAAAGAAGGGCAAAAAGATTTATCTGCTTTCGAATGCACAGCGCATTTTTACAGAGTATGAGATGCACACGCTTGGAATCGCAAAGTACTTTGACGATATTTTCATCTCTTCAACCTGTGGGGTAAAAAAACCGGACAGCAGATTTTTTCAACTGTTGATTGATAAATATAATCTTGATATAACAAAAAGCATCATGATTGGAAACGACAGCATAAGCGATATCGCAGGAGCTAAGAGTGTCGGACTCGATACCTTTTATATTCATTCGAATATTTCTCCAAAGCTGCCGGAAGAGACCGTCATATTACCGGATGGCACTGAAAAAAAACGGAAGATCATGCCGGATGCAGACTTTGTGTTAGATGGAATGGACATGGAGAGAGTCAGGGAGCAGCTGTTCGGAGAATAAGAGAAGATTATCAGCGCAGATTACCTTCAATCCACAATTCACAATTTCTTCACAAAATAATTAGCACTCACCTCTTGACAGTGCTAACAACTCGTGATATAACATACTCGTAACAAAGGAAAACCACTGCGAAAGAAATTTCGTAACTGACAGAAGACGTTCCAGCCAGCAAGGTGGGAAGGTCTTTTCTTTCCATCAGAAAGTTTTTCAGAAGGTTTTTCTTTTTCACATAGATCACAGAGATAAATACGAGGGAGGTAAGCGTATGAACATTCAGAAATTTACTCAGAAATCAGTAGAAGCCATTAACGATTGTGAAAAGCTCGCCTATGAATATGGAAATCAGGAGATCGAGCAGGAACACCTTTTAGTCGCCCTGTTACGTCAGGAAGATGGACTGATTCCAAAATTAATAGAGAAAATGGAGATCCAGAAAGAACATTTTGTGGATAACGCAGAGCGCCATTTAGCTGCCCGTGTAAAAGTATCCGGCGGACAGGTTTATGTAGGACAGGATCTGAATAAGGTACTTGTCCATGCAGAGGATGAGGCAAAAGCAATGGGAGACGAATATGTTTCCGTGGAACATTTGTTTTTGTGCCTGATCAAATATCCGAATAAGGCAATGAAGGAAATCTTCAAGGAGTATGGAATTACCCGTGAACGGTTTTTGCAGGCGCTGTCAACGGTAAGAGGAAACCAGAGAGTGGTATCCGATAACCCGGAGGCAACTTATGATACATTGGAAAAATACGGATACGATATGGTAGAGCGTGCGAGAAACCAGAAGCTTGATCCGGTCATCGGACGTGATGCCGAGATCCGTAACGTGGTCCGTATCCTTTCCAGAAAGACAAAGAACAACCCGGTTCTGATCGGTGAGCCTGGTGTCGGTAAGACGGCTGTTGTTGAAGGACTCGCACAGAGAATCGTCCGCGGTGATGTTCCGGAGGGATTAAAGGACAAAAAATTATTTGCACTGGATATGGGTGCACTTGTCGCAGGTGCAAAATATCGTGGTGAGTTTGAGGAACGTCTGAAAGCGGTTCTCGATGATATCAAAAATTCCGATGGACAGATCATCCTGTTTATCGATGAACTTCATACCATCGTGGGAGCAGGAAAAACAGACGGTGCGATGGATGCAGGCCAGTTGTTAAAACCAATGCTTGCCCGTGGTGAGTTACACTGTATCGGTGCGACCACCTTAGATGAGTACCGTGAATATATTGAAAAAGATGCTGCTTTGGAGCGTCGTTTCCAGCCGGTACAGGTGGATGAGCCGACCGTTGAGGATACCATTTCCATCCTGCGTGGTCTGAAAGAGCGTTACGAAGTATTCCACGGTGTAAAAATTACAGACTCGGCACTGGTATCTGCGGCAGTGCTCTCAAACCGTTATATTTCCGACCGTTTCCTGCCGGATAAGGCAATCGACCTCGTGGATGAGGCGTGTGCCCTGATCAAGACGGAACTGGATTCCATGCCGACAGAGTTGGATGAGTTAAATCGTCGTGTTATGCAGATGGAGATTGAGGAGACAGCTCTGAAAAAAGAGACGGATCGTCTGAGCCAGGAGCGTCTTGCGGATCTTCAGAAGGAACTGGCAGAACTTCGTGATGAATTTAACACAAAGAAAGTACAATGGGAAAACGAAAAGAAATCGGTTGAAAAAGTCCAGAAACTTCGTGAAGAGATCGAGCAGGTCAAGAATGAGATCAAGACTGCACAGCAGAATTATGATCTGGAAAAAGCGGCAGAACTGCAGTATGGAAAACTTCCACAGCTGCAGAAACAGCTGGAAGTTGAGGAAGAGGAAGTTAAGAATAAAGATCTTTCGCTGGTACATGAGAATGTCAGCGAGGAAGAGATCGCACGTATTATTTCCCGCTGGACGGGTATTCCGGTCGCAAAGCTGACCGAGAGTGAACGTAACAAGACACTGCATCTGGACGAGGAGCTGCATAAACGTGTCATTGGTCAGGACGAGGGTGTCACAAAAGTGACAGAAGCCATCATCCGTTCCAAAGCTGGAATCAAAGATCCGAGCAAACCGATCGGTTCGTTCCTGTTCTTAGGACCTACCGGTGTCGGTAAGACAGAACTTGCAAAGGCTCTGGCAGCCAGTCTTTTTGATGACGAATCCAATATGGTGCGTCTTGATATGAGTGAGTATATGGAGAAATACTCCGTGTCCCGTCTGATCGGAGCGCCTCCGGGATATGTCGGATATGATGAAGGCGGTCAGCTGACGGAGGCAGTCCGTAGAAAACCATATTCGGTTGTTCTGTTCGATGAGGTCGAGAAAGCACATCCGGATGTATTCAATGTATTATTACAGGTGCTGGATGACGGACGTATCACGGACTCACAGGGAAGGACCGTTGACTTCAAGAATACGATCATCATCATGACATCGAACCTCGGATCAGCACATCTGTTGGAGGGCATTGATGCGGATGGTGATATCAATCCGGCTTGTGAGGAAGCGGTTATGAATGAACTTCGTGGACATTTCAGACCGGAGTTTTTGAACCGTCTCGATGAGATCATTATGTTCAAGCCTCTGACAAAAGACAACATCGGTAATATCATTAATCTGCTGATGAATGATCTGAACAAACGTCTTGCTGACCGTGAGATTACGGTAGAACTTTCAGACAGTGCAAGACAGTTCATCGTTGATCACGGATATGATCCGATCTATGGTGCAAGACCTCTGAAACGTTTCTTACAGAAACACGTAGAGACATTGTCTGCAAAGCTGATCCTTGCGGATGAGGTGAGAGAGGGAGATACCATTCTGATCGATACCGAGGGAGATAAGCTTACGGCAAGAGTGAAAGAGAAATAAAAAGTTAAATTCCGGTGTATGTGAAAAACGTGCACCGGAATTTTTTTGCATGGATTGTAACATATTAAGAATTGAGCGAAAGAAAAATGAAAATATGTTTTGGAACGCTAGCGTAAAATTTTACTCGGATAATAAAAATTAAAATTAGAGAACACCTAAC
>ERZ1034871.454-NODE-454-length-24249-cov-6.238034_pt1 | contig 24249 bp, 16 predicted proteins | sample MGYA00520631_ERZ1034871 | MGnify/ENA primary metagenome ERZ1034871 (study PRJEB33766, sample SAMN09781721) | gut metagenome | biome: gut microbiome | host: Homo sapiens | place: Madagascar | study: EMG produced TPA metagenomics assembly of the PRJNA485056 data set...
TAAGCTGATTTAGCGCCACCGTTACAGTGCAATCGCGTTGCCGTTACACTGAAATGGCGTTGCCATTACACCGTAACGGCAACGCGATTGCACCGTAACGCCAATGATTTTTGGCCAAAAACCGGTTTTCGGAGTTGAAGAGTGGCACCTCCGAGCCGTTTTTCCGCTCTAAATGCACCTGTTCCCAAGTGTTAAATTTTGGCAATAATATTTTACAATTTGACCTTGGCGCATGGTCCCGTTTATGCTATTTCCATGCTCCACAAAAGTTATCTTAGCCGTCGGTGACATTCACAAATAAAACTCTCGGGTTGCCAAGTCGTACCAATCGGAGCGTTTGCCATCCTTGCCCATTAGCACCACCTCAGCCTTGTCGAACGTCATGTGGCGTGACTTGGAAAAGGCTATCAGGCAGCGTTTCGCTGGTTTGCGCTCCACGGTCTTAATCATGTACAGGCGTGTCTGGAACATTCCGCGCATGAAAGCCTCTTGCGAGAACGATTCCATGCAGTCGGTTGGTATAATGGCTGATATCTCACCATCCTCGGCAAGATGCCTCGCGGCAAACGCCAATATGTCTGCAAACGACAACGCCACCGTGTGCCTTGCCATTGTTCGCGAAGAATCGGGCGCAAGCAGGCTGTTGCTGAAAAAGGGTGGGTTGGTGACGATGCTGTCGTATGGAGCGTCGGGCTCGAAGTCTTGCAAGGCCTTGGCAAAAACCTTCACGCGGTTGGCGAAAGGAGAGCTTGAGACGTTTTCCATGGCTTGCCCCGCCGTGTCATGGTCTATTTCCACCGCGTCTACCACGGCATCGGTAAACCTTTGTGCCATCATCAGCGCTACGAGACCAGTGCCCGTGCCGATGTCGAGAACGCGCTTGCCGCCTCGCGCCCAAGCGCCGAGAAGCACGCCATCCGTGCCTACTTTCATTGCGCAGCGGTCTTGCGCGATGGTGAATTTTTTAAATTGAAATGTCTTTCCCATACTTTTCCAACGACATTTGCGCTGTTTTATTATATTCTTCGTAACTTTGCATATCGTTTTTATATAGAATATTTTATACTGATTCATTAGGTATTGACACGATATGCCAAAAGAAAATACGACCATACAGATGTTTGCTGACTATGAGGGCGACATTTCCACCATTTTCAAGGAGGGCAAGGAATGCGATTGCCCCATCCTTACCACACGCAACATGGTGGTGATGCCTGGGATATTGGTTCCCATCCTCCTCGGCAGGCAGCCAAGCATCAACCTTGCGCATTACTTGAGCAAGGACTCGAAAAATCGCGTTTGTGCCATCTTTTGCCAGAAAGACCCAGAGAACGAGCAACCTTACGACAAGAGCGACGTTCATGATGTAGGTGTCATGGCCAAGCTCGTGCGTATCATAGAAATGCCCGCGTCTAACGCCATCACCGCCATTTTCCAGGCCACGTGCAGGTGCACGCTTGAGAAGATAACGTCAAGGCGCAGCTATCTCAAAGGTCATGTGGTGCCGCTTCCGGAGAGCGTGCCCGACGCCAACGACACCGAGTTTAATTCCATAGCCGACAACGTGCGCTCGGTGACGCAGGAGCTCATACGCCTCAACGACGACATACCCGACGACAGCATAATGTCGTTTATGAACATCACCAACAACACCATGCTGGTGAATTTCGCGTGTACGAACCTTCCCTTCCCCGTGGAAGACAAGGCAAGACTCATCAAGCTTGGCGACATGAGGGAGCGCGGCCTTGAGCTGCTCAAGGTGGAGAACCGCGAGATACAGTTTGCCAAACTGAAGGGCGACATTCGCAACAAGACACGCGTTGACCTCGACGAGCAGCAGAAGGAATATTTCCTCCACCAGCAGATGAAGAACATCAAGGAGGAGCTTGGCGACAACACGGAAACCGCCGCGAAAGCCTCGCTTGAGAAAAAGGCCAAGGACAAGGACTGGCCTGAGGCCATAGCCAAGCTGTTCAAGAAAGAGCTGGAGAGGCTCGACACCTTCAACCAGCAGAGCCCTGAATATAGCGTCCAGCTCAACTATCTCGACATGATGGTGTCGTTGCCGTGGAACTATTGCACCACCGACGACCTGCAGCTGAAGCGGGCGCGTGCCATCCTCGACCGCAACCATTACGGCATGGAGAAGGTGAAGGAGCGCATATTGGAATATCTCGCCGTGCTGCAGCTTCGCGGCGACTTGAAGTCGCCCATACTCTGCCTTTACGGCCCTCCGGGCGTGGGCAAGACGTCGCTTGGCAAGAGCATTGCCGCAGCCATGAAACGCAAGTATGTGAGGGTGTCGCTTGGCGGACTGCATGATGAGAGCGAGATACGCGGCCATCGCCGCACCTACGTCGGCGCCATGCCGGGCAGGATAATAAAGAGCATACAGAAGGCAGGATCGTCGAACCCCGTGTTCATACTCGACGAGATAGACAAGGTGTCGTCAAACAACTACAACGGAGACCCGTCGTCGGCGTTGCTTGAAGTGCTCGACCCTGAGCAGAACAGCACGTTCCACGACAACTATCTCGACGTGGACTACGACCTGTCGAAGGTGTTTTTCATTGCCACGGCCAACGACATAAGCACCATTCCGAGACCTCTGCTTGACCGAATGGAACTCATTGAGGTGCCAGGCTATGTCACCGAGGAAAAGATAGAGATAGCTAAGCGCCACCTCGTGCCAAGGGAAGTGAAGAACAATGGTCTCGACAAGACGGAGGCGAAGATAAAATTCTCAAAGCAGGCATTGGAGAACATCATAGAAAACTATACCCGTGAGAGCGGCGTCAGGCAGCTGGAGAAGCAGATTGACAAGGCTCTGAGAAAAGAGGCACTGCGCATTGCCATGAGCGAGCCAATACCAGAAAAGGCCATCTCCGTGGCCGACGTGGAAGACCTGCTCGGCAAGCCGCCCTTCATGCGCGACATATACCAAGGCAACGACTATGCCGGCGTGGTGACAGGCTTGGCCTGGACCTCGGTGGGTGGCGAGATACTCTTCATAGAGACCTCGCTCTCGAAAGGCAAGGCCGGAAAGCTGACGCTGACGGGAAACCTCGGCGACGTGATGAAGGAGAGTGCCATAATAGCCCTGCAATACGTGAAGGCCAATTGCGACAAGTTGGGCGTGGATTACCGCGTGTTCGAGAACTGGAACATCCACATACACGTGCCAGAGGGCACCACGCCAAAAGATGGCCCATCGGCAGGCATAACGATAGCCACATCGTTGGCCTCGGCGCTTACGCAGCGCAAGGTGAGGCTCAACACCGCCATGACGGGTGAGATAACCCTTCGCGGCAAGGTGTTGCCCGTTGGAGGAATAAGGGAGAAGATTCTCGCGGCGAAGCGTGCCGGCATAACCGACATCGTGATTTGCAGGGACAACAAGAAGGACATCGAGGAGATACCCCAAGAGTTTCTGAAAGGCGTGAGCTTCCACTATGTGGAAAACGTGCAGGACGTTTGGGACTTCGCTCTTACCGACGAGAAGGTGAAGAACCCGATAGACCTCACCATTCCCAACGACGAGGACAAGCACGAGAAGAAGGACAACGAAAAGTAAACAAGATAAACAAGCACAGGGACACAAGCTGTCCCGATAAACAGATATGGATTTTCAGCTCCAATATACCGACAAAGCCTCTGATGCCCGCGCGGGCGTGATAACCACCGATCATGGCAAGATAGAGACGCCGATATTCATGCCAGTGGGTACCGCAGGCACGGTAAAAGGCGTTCATTTCAGCGAGTTGCGGTCTCAGGTTAAAGCACAGATTATTCTCGGCAACACTTACCACCTTTATCTGCGTCCAGGCCTTGAGGTGCTCAGGAAGGCTGGCGGCCTTCATGGTTTCAATGGTTGGGAGCGCCCTATCCTTACAGATAGTGGTGGCTTCCAGGTGTTCTCCCTGTCGGGCATTCGTAAGCTCACGGAGGAAGGCTGCGAGTTTCGTTCACACATTGACGGCTCAAAGCACATTTTCACCCCCGAGAACGTGATGGACACCGAGCGCGTGATAGGCGCGGACATAATGATGGCCCTCGACGAGTGTCCTCCGGGCGTGAGTGATTATGCCTATGCCAAGAAGAGCCTCGGCATGACCCAGCGCTGGCTCGACCGCTGCATAAAGCGTTTCAACGAGACCGAGCCGCTTTACGGCTACCATCAGTCGCTATTCCCGATAGTGCAAGGATGCACGTTCAAGGACCTCAGGCAAGAGGCCGCCAAGTATGTGGCCGACAAGGGCGCGGAAGGCAACGCGATAGGAGGCTTGGCGGTAGGTGAGCCCACAGAGGTGATGTATGAGATGATAGAGGTGGTCAACGAGATTCTGCCCAAGGACAAGCCACGTTACCTGATGGGCGTAGGCACTCCGCAAAACATCCTTGAGGGCATTGAGCGAGGAGTGGACATGTTCGACTGCGTGATGCCGACACGCAACGGACGCAACGCCATGCTCTTCACCTATGAGGGCACGATGAACATGCGCAACAAGAAATGGGAGATGGACTTCTCGCCGGTTGACCCAGACGGTTGCGAGATAGACCGCGTCACGACAAAGGCGTATCTGCACCACCTTTTCAAGGCGCAGGAGTTGCTTGCCATGCAGATCGCGAGCATACACAATCTCGCTTTCTACTTGAGGCTTGTCACCGACGCGAGAAAACACATCATCGCCGGCGACTTCGTGCAGTGGAAGAATGGCATTATAGACCAACTGGGGCAGAGGCGATAAGAAGAAAGGCTAAGTATGAAGAGTTTCAGTAAGATAAGGAAGCATCGCCGACTCTACAAGGCTGGAAGATGGATGTCGAGGCACCCGAAATGGTTGCATCGCTTCTTCAGGTGGACAGCCAACCACACGCGCCTGCTTCAAAGGATATTCAAATGGATTGGCAGGAGGCTTCGCTTCCTGCGAGTGCTGAGATATCTCAACGTCTTCCGTTATATCAAGAGGATAGATTGGTACATCATCAAGAAGTTTATCGGGACATATTTCTTCTCCATAGCATTGATTATCTCCATATCCATCGTCTTCGATATCAATGAGAACCTGGCGAAGTTCACCGAATACCATGCGCCTTTGAGCGCCATAGTGTTCGATTACTACGCCAACTTCATCCCTTACTTCGCCAACCTCTTCAGCGCGTTGTTCGTCTTCATCGCGGTCATCTTTTTCACCACTAAGCTCGCGGGCAACTCTGAGGTCATAGCCATGCTCTCGGCCGGAATCTCGTTCAAGCGCCTGCTGAGGCCTTACATGATGTCGTGCGTCTTTCTTTCCGCGTTGTCGTATTATCTCTCTGCCTACGTCATTCCTCACGGGACGGTGATTAGGCAAAACTTCGAGTCGATGTACAAGAACAAGAAGAAGAACACGTCGGCGGAGAATGTGCAGTTGCAGGTGGCGCCAGGGGTCATCGCCTACATTCAGCACTACGACAACAACATGAAGCGAGGCTATGGCTTCTGTCTCGACAAGTTTCAGGAAAAGAAGCTCGTCTCCCACTTGACTGCCACTGACGTGCAGTATGACACAATCTCAGACAGCAAGTACCATTGGACGCTTTCCAACTGGAAGCTTCGCCAGTTGAAAGGCTTGAGGGAGCACATCACGAGTGGGGCGCGCAAGGATTCCGTGATACAGATGGAGCCTACCGACCTTGTATACTCCAAAGGCCAACAGGAGACATTCACGTCGCCGGAACTCAAAGACTACATCTCCAAGCAGATAGACCGCGGCTCTGGAAATGTGGTTCAATATCAAGTGGAGTATTACAAGCGAATTGCCTCTTCGTTCGCGTCGTTCATACTCACCATCATCGGAGCATCGCTCTCAGCGAGAAAGCGAAAAGGAGGAATGGGTGTCTACCTCGGCATAGGCTTGGCACTGTCGTTTGGATACATCTTGTTCCAGACCATCTCTGCCACATTCGCCATCAACGCCGGCTTCCCGCCAATGTTGGCCGCGTGGATGCCGAACATCGTGTTCTCCATAATAGCGTTTGTCTGTTATAGAAAGGCACCAAATTAAAATCACCCCATCAACCATCCCATGCCGCCTTGGCGGTTGTAATTAAAAGAAAGAAAACAATGAAATTTGAAGAATTAAATCTCACCGACAACGTTCTCGACGCTCTTTACGACATGCGTTTTGATGAATGCACCCCTGTGCAGGAAAAGTGTATACCGCCTATCTTGGATGGCCACGACGTCATGGGCGTGGCCCAGACAGGAACGGGAAAGACGGCCGCGTATCTGCTGCCCATCCTCTCCAAGCTTGACAGTGGCGACTATCCCAAGGATGTTGTCAACTGCATAGTGATGTCGCCGACGCGTGAGCTTGCCCAGCAAATAGACCAGGCGATGCAAGGCTTTTCTTATTACTTGCCCGACGTGTCGAGCGTGGCCGTGTACGGTGGCAACGACGGCAACCGTTACGACCAGGAGATGAAGAGCATGCGCCTTGGAGCCGACGTCATTATCGCCACTCCTGGACGATTGATATCGCATATCTCCATGGGGAACATCGACTTGTCGAAAGTAAGCTTCTTCGTTCTCGACGAGGCCGACCGTATGCTTGATATGGGTTTCTCTGACGACATCATGAAAATAGCCTCAAAGCTTCCGGACAATTGCCAGACAATAATGTTCTCGGCCACTATGCCAAAAGACATAGAGAAGCTTGCCCAGAGCTTGTTGAAGAATCCTGTTGAGGTAAAGCTTGCTGTGAGCAAGCCCGCCGAGAAGATAAAGCAGAGTGCATATATTTGCTATGAGACGCAAAAGTTGCAAATCATACAGGACATTTTCAAGGCTGGCGACTTGAAACGAGTGATAATCTTCTCTGGCAGCAAGATGAAGGTGAAGCAGATAAACCAGGCCCTGCAAAAGATGAAAATCAACAGTGGGGAAATGCACTCCGACCTTGAGCAAGCTGAGAGGGATGACATAATGTTCAAGTTCAAGAGCGGCCAGATAGATGTGCTCGTGGCTACCGATATCGTGGCGCGCGGTATTGACATTGACGACATAGCAATGGTCATCAACTTTGACGTTCCGCACGATGCCGAGGACTATGTCCACCGCATTGGCCGCACGGCACGTGCCGACAGGGATGGCGTTGGCATCACGTTTGTCAACGAGGACGACATGTACGCCTTCCACCAGATAGAGAAATTCCTTGGACAGGACATTCAAAAGAATCCGTTGCCTGAAGGTTGCTTGGAAGGCCCAGAATACACCACGTCGCGCCGTCCGGGCAAGACGTCGGCCAAGAGCCGGAGGAGGAAAGACCGTGACACTAATGCCCACAAGGACTCGAAGCAACGGTCTGGACGCGGCAGGGACAAGGGTGACAACAGGAATGCTGAAGACAGGCAGAGGCAAAAGTCAAAGCGCGGTAATCAGCAAGAACAGAGCCAAGGCCAACAGCAAGACCAACAGCAGAAAAAGCAAGGCCAGCAGAAACAAGGTCAGCAGCCGAAGCAAGGCCAGAAACAAGGCCAACAGTCACAGCAAGACCAACAACAGAAGCAAGGTCAGCAGCAAACACAGCAACAAGGTCAGCAGAAGCAAGACCGGAGGCAGCGCGGAAAAGGACAAAAGCAGGAACGCCAGCACGCTCAACAACAACAGGCAAGGCCTGAGGGCGAAAGCCAAAAGCAGCGCGGACGCCATAAATATGCCGACAAGCAACGCAGGCAGCAGACGCAAAACCAGAAGGCGCAATCAAAGCAGGCTGAGGACGGAAAGCAGAAAGCAAAGAAAGGCGTGGTTCAGCCTAACCTCAATGAGCGCGGCTTGAAAGGCTTCATAAAGCATCCGATTCGTTGGATTATGAACATTGGCAAGAAATAAATAGCCAAAAGTCTTAATATCATTTAACATGGAAAAGCAAAGGAAAAGCAGTTTGTCAGAGTGCACCACCATAGTCGTTGGTGGTGAACTGACAGGTGACGGTTCGCGCATATACGCTCGAAGCGAGGACTTCGACGCCATGCGTTGCAAGAACTGGCTTGTCTTTGACGAAACCGACAACGGACCCGAAGAGTTTGTTGCCAACGACAGTGCCTTCAAGTGTCCACTGCCTAAGAAACGTTTAGGTTATACCGCACTGCCAGACTATCAGTATCATCATGAATGGGGCAGCGCTGGTTTCAACACGGCAGGAGTGGGAGAGAGCTCCACGGAAACCATCTTCAGCAGTCCGGAGGCATTGAAACATGACCCTTACGTAGCTGACGGATTGGCTGAAAACTGCACCTACAACACGGTGTTGCCATATATCCATACAGCGCGTGAAGGCGTGGAAAGGCTTGGAGCCTTGATAGAAAAGTACGGCTCTGCTGAAGGATTCGGCATTGGCTTCATCGACAACAAGGAGACTTGGTATCTCGAGAACGCTTGCGGACACCACTGGCTCGCGTGCCGTATCCCGAATGACAAGTATTTTGTAACGGGTAACCAAAGTCGTTTCCGTGACTATGATCCCGACGACACGGATAATTTCCTTGCCGATAAGGATTTGCTTTCTTTCGCTGAGAAAAACGGCTTGTGGAATCCTAAGGATGGAAAGTTTGACTTTCATAAGGCCTACTCAAAAGACGATATCGCCGACCATACCTACAATTATACGCGTGTATGGGGCTTGCAAAAGCTCTTCACGCCATCGATGGTGCAGGACGTGAATGTAAACGACTTCCCCGTATATGCTACACCAGACAGTGGGCACATTGGCATCAAGGAATTGCGCCAGGCTTTCCGTTTCCACTACGACGGCACAGATCATGACCCGTACCTCCACAACAACGGGCACGAACCATGGCGTCCGGTTTCCATTTTCAGGACCACGCAGACCCACCTGCTTCAGGTTCGTCCTTGGCTTCCTGACACCATTGGCCACATTACATATGTAGCTAACGGAATGGCTGACCTGGGAGTATTCCTGCCTATCTATCAAGGCATAAAGAGTTTCCCTAAGGCTTATCAGATTGGTGATAATCATTGTTCCGACAGTTCTGCTTATTGGAAATTCCGCAAGGTTATGACATTGGCCATGACCAACTATAACGTTTATGCTCCTTTGGTGAAAGAGACTTACGCTAAACTGGAGGCGGAGAATGACCAGCGTCAAAAAGAGTTTGAGGCTAAGTATCTTGCCATTTATAAGGACAGTCCAATGGAGGCGCAAGACATGCTTCAGCATTTCAGCGACACCATTCTTATCCATGCGCTTGAGGTTGCCGACAAGCTCACACTTGAACTCTTCACTCGCCTTACAGAAGAAACGATGAAGAACTACATGTTCCATGGAGCTTAATTAAGTGAAACAATACCTATACACATAAACGACAAGGGCGGCTTTATTTCAAAGTCGCCCTTGTGTATTTTGTTATTTATAGAATAAAGTTCGTGTCTCGTTTTTGTAGTCCCACGAAAGACGTTAGATTATTGACGCGGCCCTTACACGGCTCAATGTCTCTGGCGTCATTTGCAGATAGCTTGCGATATAAACCAATGGTGCGCGAAGCACGACTTGCGGCTTCATCTTGCACAGGCGTAAATACCTGTTCTGCGCCGTCTCAAACCTCAACAGGTCTGCGTGAATCTGGGAAATGATGAGGCTCTCTTCCAGTATCTTCCTGTACAAAATCTGGATGTTGACGTTGTGTAGTGCCACTTGCTCAAGCCTGTGCTTTGGAATGAGATATATGGAAGAAGGCTCCAGTGCCTCAATTTGCAGTCGAGTGGGCTCTTCCTTGAAAAGACTCTCGATGCACATGAATATCTCACCATCAGAACCGATGTGCTCGGTCAACTCCTTGTTATTCTTGAAATAGAACTGCCTAACTAATCCCTTGTCTATGTAATAAATGTTCTCACAGACTTCACCTTCTTTTAAAATCATCTCTCCCTTCGAATACCTCTTCGGTACGAGGATGCTTTCAAGCATGTCAAGCTCTTCGTGAGTCATCGTGCTGTACTTTCTCGCAAGCTCACGTGCTATGTCACGGGTTGTGTTCTGAAGTTCTTTCATCGTTATGATATTATTTAGGCTATAAAATTGTTCTTCCAAACTTAGTCAAGCTTCAACACGGCGAGGAAAGCCTTTTGTGGAACTTGCACATTGCCGATTTGCTTCATGCGCTTTTTGCCCTTCTTTTGCTTTTCAAGAAGTTTCCTCTTTCGGCTTACGTCACCGCCATAACACTTGGCAAGCACGTCCTTCCTGACCTGCTTCACGGTTTCTCGTGCCACTATTTTCGCGCCAATGGCGGCTTGAATGGCTATGTCGTATTGCTGACGCGGAATCAGCTCTTTTAGTTTGCCACACATGTTACGACCCATAGTGACGGCGTTGTCTTGATGTGTAAGGGTGGACAAGGCGTCAACAGGCTCACCGTTGAGCAAGATGTCAAGTTTGACAAGCTTTGACGGACGGTAGCTGTCTATGTGGTAATCGAAAGACGCATAGCCTTTGGAAATGGATTTCAGCTTGTCATAGAAGTCGATGACTATCTCGCCCAATGGAATCATGAAGTGCAGCTCCACCCTGTTACCGGAAATGTATTGCTGATCAAGTAGTTCTCCACGTTTGTCAAGGCAAAGCTTGATGATTGGGCCGATATAATCGCTCGACGTAATGATGCTTGCCTTGATGTAAGGCTCATCAATATGGTCAATCTCGGTAGGGTCGGGCAGGCCACTCGGATTATGAACCTCCAATTCATCACCTTGCTTAGTGTACACTTTATAAGACACGTTTGGCACGGTGGTAATGACTTCCATGTTGAATTCACGGTCAAGACGTTCCTGCACAATCTCCATGTGCAGAAGACCGAGGAAGCCGCAACGGAAACCAAAGCCTAACGCCTGCGAGGACTCTGGCATGAAAGTAAGGCTTGCGTCGTTGAGTTGCAACTTTTCAAGCGAGCTGCGAAGGTTTTCGTATTCAGTTGGGTCAATAGGGTAAACACCTGCGAATACCATTGGCCTAACCTCTTGGAATCCCTCAATGGCTTTCTCGCAAGCATTATTAACGTGGGTTATGGTGTCTCCCACTTTAACCTCTGTCGCTGTCTTGATACCTGATATGATATATCCTACCTCGCCGGTAGACAGCTCCTTGCGAGGTTCCATGTCCATCTTCAAGACACCAACCTCGTCGGCCGTATATTCCATGTCGGTCTGCACGAACTTCACCTTGTCGCCTTGACGAACTACGCCGTTGATGACCTTTCCAAGGACTATGATACCGCGGAAAGAGTTGAATATGGAGTCGAAGATAAGCATTTGCAGCGGCTTCTTGGGGTCACCCTTAGGCGACGGTATTCGCTCCACGACAGCTTTCAGTATGTCTGGCACGCCTTCGCCTGTCTTGCCGCTTGCCCTGATGATGCTCTCGTGGTCACAACCTATAAGGTCCACGATTTCGTCCTCAACCTCATCAGGCATGGCGTTGGGCATGTCTATCTTGTTGATGACAGGTATTATTTCCAGGTCGTGGTCAATGGCCATATACAAGTTGGATATGGTCTGGGCTTGTACGCCTTGCGTGGCATCCACTACAAGCAATGCGCCTTCGCATGCGGCGATGCTCCTTGACACCTCATAGCTGAAGTCAACGTGTCCCGGAGTGTCTATTAAGTTGAGAATGTATTTCTGTCCATTAAGCTCGTATTCCATCTCTATGGCGTGGCTCTTGATGGTTATGCCACGCTCACGCTCAAGATCCATGTCGTCAAGCATCTGATTCTCAGTAATCTTGATGGTCTTGGTGTATTCAAGCATTCTGTCAGCCAATGTTGACTTTCCGTGATCGATATGAGCTATAATGCAAAAATTGCGGATGTTTTCCATTCGAAAATAGTAATCTTTGTCGCAAAGTTACAAAAAAGATGGGACAATGATTATCTAAAATTACATATTTTTCTTAACTTTGCGCTAAAAAGAATTCAAAACAAAGAAGACAGAATATAGACGATGAATCACAAGTTATTGTTTCTTGCTTTTGTGGCTCTTTTATTTTCGGGGTGTCACCGCACCACGTTGGAAGACCTTGCGGCAAAGACGGCGGAAGATTATACGGAACGTTATTGTCCAACGCCAGTGGAAAACTGTCAGCGGACAGACAGTGTTACCTTTTCCCGTGAAACACATACGTTTGGTTATTATTATTCCTTGTCAGGCAAGTTGGATGATTCTGCCATCATAGAAATTCATAAGAAAGAAATCGTGTCAACCATCCTTGGCAGCTTGAAAGATAACACAAGCATGAAGGAGTATAAGCAAGCGGGTTATAATTTCCGTTATGTGATGAAATCGAGCACTACTGGTGAAGTCTTGATTGACAAGACGTTTACAAAAAAAGAATATAATTAGCTTGTAGCCATGGCGAAAGACAAGACCATGTATGTCTGCAGCAACTGCGGATATGAGTCGGCCAAGTGGCTTGGGCGTTGCCCTTCCTGTGGCGAGTGGGATAGTTTCAAGGAGATAAAAGTTGATGCCAACTATGGCTCCATGAACGCTAAGAACACGGCGGCTTCATTCAGCAAGCGCGTTGGCAAGTCGCTTGTGGGCCATGACGATAGCAAACCGCTGCGTCTTAAAGAAATACCCTTGCAAGACGCGCCGAGAATAGACACCAACGATCCAGAATTAAATCGCGTATTGGGAGGAGGTCTCGTACCGGGGAGCATTGTGTTGCTTGGCGGTGAGCCAGGCATAGGAAAGTCGACCCTCACTTTGCAGACCCTTCTTGGCATGCACGACATGCCTATCTTGTATGTCAGTGGAGAGGAGAGCGCCCATCAAATAAAGATGAGGGCGGAGAGAATAAGAAAAGGGGCGCATGGTGACACTGTTGGCAAGGATGGAAATGCTGACGACCCGGCGAATGAAATTGATAACGTGTTTATCCTTTGTGAGACATCGTTGGAAAAGATATATGCTGGCATTCAGCAATTGCATCCAAGTCTTGTGGTGATTGACTCAATCCAGACCATATCCACAGAGCAAGTCGATTCTTCTCCCGGAAGCATTTCACAAGTCAGGGAATGCGCGGCGTCCTTGCTAAGATTCGCAAAGAGCAGCGGAGTACCTGTCATACTCATTGGCCACATAAACAAGGAAGGCACTTTGGCTGGTCCAAAAATCCTTGAGCATATTGTTGACACCGTGATACAGTTTGAGGGTGACCAACATTATGTATACAGGATATTGAGAAGTATTAAAAACCGATTTGGCAGCACGTCGGAACTCGGTATTTATGAAATGCGACAAGACGGCCTGCGCGCGGTATCAAACCCCTCAGAGCTTCTTTTAACAGAAAACCATGATGGACTTTCAGGAGTGGCCATCAGTTCCACCATAGAAGGTCTCAGACCTTTCCTTGTGGAAACCCAAGCCCTGGTCTCGACAGCCGCGTATGGCACGCCACAACGTTCGGCGACAGGATTTGACCAACGCAGGTTGAACATGCTTCTTGCCGTATTGGAGAAGCGCGTTGGTTTCAAACTTATGCAAAAAGACGTATTCCTCAACATTGCCGGCGGGATGAGGGTTACGGATATGGCCATGGACCTTAGCGTGATAGCCGCCGTGTTGTCAAGTAATGTTGACACGCCAATTGAGAATGGTTGGTGCATGTGCGGCGAGGTGGGGCTTAGCGGTGAGGTAAGGCCTGTCAGCCGTGTGGAACAGCGAATAGCCGAAGCGGAGAAACTCGGATTCAATCACATTATATTGCCCGCTTATAACATGAAAGGTATAAACCTTAAAAAATATGCCATTCAACTTCATCCTGTCAAGAAAGTGGAGGAAGCGCTTAGGGCTTTGTTTAATTAATGATTAATAATTAATAATCTGACTTATGAAAGACAGTATAATAATAGTCAGCGGTGGAATGGATTCCATCACGATGCTTTACGAATATAAGGATCGCATTGCCTTGGGCGTGTCGTTCAACTATGGAAGCAATCACAATCAGCGTGAGATTCCGTTTGCGGAGTTGCACTGCAAGCGTTTGGGTATACCTCACATAACCATCGACCTTGGTTTTATGTCTGAATATTTCAAGTCAAGCCTGCTTGAAGGCGCCGAGGCCATTCCAGAGGGAAACTATGACGACGAGAACATGAAGTCTACCGTAGTTCCTTTTCGCAATGGCATAATGCTTTCGATAGCCGTTGGACTTGCGGAGTCTAACCACTTGAAACATGTGATGATGGCCAATCACGGTGGCGATCACGCCATTTACCCGGATTGCCGTCCCGAGTTCGTAAACAACATGTCAGCGGCAGCTAAGGCAGGCACTTACGTGGGTGTTGAGATATGGGCCCCTTACACAAACTTGACTAAGGCTGACATCGTGAGACATGGCAAGGCCCTTGGCATAGATTACAGCGAGACTTGGAGTTGCTACAAGGGTGGCGAGAAGCATTGTGGAAAATGTGGAACATGCAGGGAGCGTAGGGAAGCCCTGCGTGAGGCTGGCATCAACGACACTACGGAATATGAGGACGATTAGGAATCTTGGATTAATCAAGGGCAGGGTGGCAATGACGTCTGTCTTTAGCCTGTTATTGCTTTCCACTTCAATATGTTCTTGCAACAAGAGTTATAAAGAGAAAAAGCAAGAGGAGAAACTATCGCGCGAGGAACTGTTGCGCGAGGATAGTCTTGCGTTGAAAGTTGCCACGGTGCCCACCCTTGATTGTTTGCCACTTTTCATTGGAGTAGAGGATAGCCTGTTCAAGAAAAACGGCGTGGACGTGCGCTTGAAGCAGAGAAGTGCCCAGATTGATTGCGACACGTTGATAAAAGGCAAGTACGTTGAAGGCATGGTCAGCGACCTTATACGCACGGAAAGATTGAAGAAAAAGGGCGTGGCGTTGCGATACATAACTGCGACGAACGCTTATTGGCAACTGTACACAAATCGTATTTCGCGCATCAAGGAGCTCAAGCAATTATCTGACAAGATGATAGCAATGACGCGATTTTCCGTGACAGATTATCTTGCGGATTATGCGATAGACAGCGCCAAACCCAAGTTTGACGTTTTTAAGGTTCAGATTAATGATCCACGTATTCGCATAAAAATGATTATCAACAACGAGATGGATGCGGCGCTGTTCACTGAGCCTCAAGCCACGACCGCGCGCTTGTATAATAACCCGATGCTTATGGATAGTCGTGACAAGAACATACGTCTCGGTGTGATAGCGTTCAGGGAAAACGCGCTGAAAGACAAAAGGCGGCAGAAACAACTCGACAACTTCGTAAAGGCATATAACATTGCCGTGGATTCAATCAATCGTTTTGGATTGCAACACTATGCTACTGTCATCACCAAATATACAAACGCTGATGCTAAAACCATTAAGGCCTTGCCTAAATTGCGGTTCAATCATGTGAGGCAGCCAAGAGAGCGTGACATTAACATTGCGAAAAGATATTGACAGACAGTATATGACAAGACTTGACGATACCAACTGGAAAGACTTCATCAGGAGCACAAGCTCGCTAAAGAAACAATTGTCTGAGAGACAGCCTCTTGGTTCTGTATTGAGCAAGACAAGTGCCATCATGGCTGATTATTCGCGTCCGTCTGACGACGAGCTTGAGAGCATAGGCGATAGCTACCGCTTGATGAGCGAATATATGCTTCGTGGTTTTCAAGACAATTCGCGCGCCGACTTATATGGCAAATTGGTTCAACGTCTTTATAGGAAACTGACGGACGTTGAACTGCAAGTGCGCAAGCAGTTTGATCCTTTCGTAAGAACATTGGTACCTCGCGATGCCACGCGGCTTGACGTGGACAGCCTTCGTAATGGCCTTGAGCTGTTTGTGTCAGACTTGGCAATGTTGACACTTGAGCCAGAGCAAAAGGTAGCTGAAAAGCGCAAGATGCTTTATGAACGTCGGCATAATATAATGTCGAATGCTTTCAATCAAATATTGTGTTCTGGACAGTGGAGCAATGAACATGCCAACGACATTGCGAATCTCATTCTTTCTCCCATAATCGAGACAACCGACGCGCTTTCATTGTCTGCGGCGGTTATGATGTCGTCACTTTTGTCGCCCGACCCGGTAAAGGTATTGCTGCTATTAAGAATTTACAAGGAAGCTACGGATGAAAAGTTGAAGCAAAGGGCTCTCATTGGCTGGGTATTCGCGTTGGACAATGGGGATTTCAACTTGTTCCCGAACATAAGGGAAAGCTTAAAACCATTGATGGCAGACAAGGGCTTTCGTGATGAGTTGGTGGAACTGCAAATGCAAGTCGTGTTTTGCATGTCTGCCGAACAAGATACCGAAACGATAGAGAGGGACGTTATGCCAAACATAATCAAGAACCAAAATCTTGAAGTAACGAGGTTTGGCATAAGGGAGAAAGACGAAAACCCGATGGACGACATTCTCCATGGTGATAGCAGCGACAAGAAAATAGAGGAAATGGAACAAGGCATGCGCAAAATGGCGGAAATGCAGAAGCGTGGCGCAGACATCTATTTTGGCGGATTCTCCAAGATGAAGCGTTTTGGTTTCTTCTTTACCTTGTCCAATTGGTTTACGCCTTTTTACATGCTGCACCCCGGCCTTGGTCATTTACCGCAAGAGGTAAGAGACACAAAGTTCATGTCTAACTTATTGTCAACTATGCCATTTTGTGACTCGGATAAATACAGTTTCGCATTGGCAATGTCCTCGGTTTTTCCCCAACTGCCTGCCAACATCAAGGAAATGATAAGCAACAACGCCGGCATGGTCGTGCCAGGCATGGAAGGAGTCATGAATACTCCTGCTTTTTTTCGCAGGCAATATCTTCAAGACCTTTACAGGTTTTTCCGCATCAATGACAGTCGTAAGGCTTTCAGCAATCCTTTTGATAACGATGCTAACCGAATGTTTCTTGACAATCCGGTTTTTCATGCGACCATGCACGATGGTGCCATTGGCATCGTAAAGTTTCTTATAAAACGGAAGATGTTAGTTGTTGCCAAGGCGATGCTCGACAACTATTATGATGAGAGTCGATTGGATGATAACCTTTTGGCAGCTCGAATAGCCTTAAAAGACGGTTATTTCAGCCAGGCCGAGGAGTTGTTTGCCAAGGCATATGAAATTGAGAATCATGGTGAGCAATCGCTGAAAGGTTATGCCCAAGCAAGTTTTCATTGTGCTCATTATGCCAAGGCCACGGAGCTTTATCGTCGTCTGTCGGAACTCTTCCCGGATAAACAGCAGTACAAGATGAACGAGGCTATTGCGCTTATCAATGACAACAAGGAAGACGAAGCGGTTAAGATTCTCTACAAGCTTTATTATAACGACCAAGGCAATGTCGACGTGAGGAGAGTGTTGGCATGGGGACTTCTATGCACGAAACAAACGGAAAAAGCGTTGAAACTGTATGAAGGCATCCTTGCCTCTGGCAGTGACGTTGCCGTCGACCATCTCAACGCTGGCTATTGCCTATGGTTCATGGGGCAAGGAGAAGGTGCCGCTAAACGCTTTACAGAATTTGTGTCTATTAAGGCCGAAGAGGCAAAAAAAGCAAAGACGCATCTCCACGTGAATATCCTTTCGGATAAGTTCAAGGAAGACGCGTCTTTGCTTGATCGTTATGATATTTCAGCAATTGACCGATTGATTATGGCTGGCGTTTAGCCATTCATTGAGGCAAGGAACTCAACATTGTTGCGGGTATGAACCATGCGGTCGTGGATAGTGTTCATGGCCTCCAATGGTGTCATTTCCGCAATATACTTACGCAGAATCCACATCCTGTCAAGAGAAGTCTTGTCAAGAAGCAGGTCGTCGCGGCGGGTGCTCGATGCCACGAGATTGACTGACGGGAAGATGCGCTTGTTGGACAGGCTGCGGTCGAGTTGCAACTCCATGTTGCCCGTTCCCTTGAATTCCTCGAATATCACCTCATCCATCTTAGAGCCCGTGTCTATAAGTGCAGTGGCAATGATGGTGAGCGATCCTCCGCCTTCGATATTTCTTGCCGCGCCGAAGAAGCGTTTGGGTTTTTGCAACGCGTTGGCGTCAACACCACCGGTAAGAACCTTGCCTGAAGCTGGAGATACCGTGTTGTATGCTCTTGCCAAACGCGTTATGGAGTCGAGGAATATTACAACGTCATGTCCACATTCCACCATTCGTTTCGCTTTCTCAAGCACAATGCCGGCTATCTTTACGTGGCGTTCGGCTGGTTCGTCAAAAGTTGACGCTATTACCTCGGCGTTGACTGTGCGAGCCATGTCTGTGACTTCCTCAGGACGCTCATCGATGAGAAGCATCATCAAGTAAGCCTCCGGATGGTTAGCGGCTATCGCGTTGGCAATGTTTTTCATCAAGATGGTTTTACCGGTCTTCGGCTGAGCCACGATCAGCGCGCGCTGGCCTTTTCCTATTGGAGCGAACAAGTCTACTATTCTGGTGGACAGATTTGTCGTGGCAGGATCACTGGTAAGGTCAAACTTGCAGTCAGGGAACAGTGGCGTGAGGTTCTCGAATGGCACGCGATTCCTAACTTCCTCTGGACGACGACCGTTTATTGAAACGATGCTTGTCATCGGGAAGTATTTCTCCCCATCGTGTGGCGGGCGTACGCGTGCTTCGATCACGTCTCCCGTCTTCAAGCCATAACGCCTGATCTGGTTATTGGGAACATAGACGTCGTCTGGTGACGAAAGATAATTGTAATCGCTTGAACGCAAGAAACCATAGCCATCGGCCATTACCTCAAGTACGCCGTTGGCTGAGATGATGTCGTTGAAATCGAAAGGCTCAGGCGTGTCAATGTTATTGTCGTTCTGGGGAACTTCCGTTTCCACAGGTGGTTGTTGAACGAATGAAGGTCCTGTGGTGGGATGGTCAAACATGTCGTAGTTTGGCGTAATGCCTTGGTCTTCCACGGGTATGTCAACCACGGTGATGAAGTCTGTGCCATCAGCCGGGTCTCCTTCCCAAACGCTATCTGTGGTATCATTGTCCTCTGGCGTATCGGATGCGTCTTCTTTCTCGGTCTTGGCATTCTCGTTCTGTGCCGCTATCTTAGCTTGAAAATTGGCAATCATGTTGGAGGTACCATCATTGTTGCCATTTTCTGTCGGTACTACTGCAGGCAGGATGTCTTTATGCGTCACAGGAGCAGGCACATTTGAAATGGCCTCTTGCGCGTAAGCCTTCTGCCCTGTGCTGTTTGAACCTGAGGCTATCATGTTTTTCACTTCCGCGATTTTGGCCATAAGCTCACGTTCTGCTTTGGTCTTGGGCCCGCGATGTTTCGGTTGACTCTTTAACGCCTCCTCAAGCTCAGCAAGAAGTTTTTGAGGGTCAGACGTGTCGTTGAACAACGTCATTGACTTTACGTCTTTGTCTTGTGAGGGAGTATTGTCTGTTTGTTGGTTGTTGTCATTAGTCGACTGTTTCTTGCTCCCGATCACGGCTTGTCTGTCAAGGATAGCATAAGCCAATTCCTCATTTGTAGTGTAAGTTTCAGGGGATAGCTCAAGCTTTCTGGCAATATCGGCAAGTTCTTCCTTACCCATGACAGATAATTCTTCTTTCTTGTACATATATAATGTATGAAAATATTGATTTTAGAATAAGAGTTACACTTCCAAAGAACAGGAAATGTTGATATAAATTTCTTATAGGTGCAAAGTTACTAATAAAATAGTTAAATCTTACTCTTTTATTCCTGTTTTTTCAAACTTTTTATGCATTAGTGTTTCACGTCAATCTGCCTTTTGATGTCTTATTGAACAAAGATTATGTATAAGACATTATGGAAGCTATTTTTATGATCGCCATTTTAAGGCTTTTTGGTAATTTAGAGTGATGTTTTACTAAAAACGGCAATACTGCCTCTGTCTTGTATTAATCCATGAAGAGTACCATGTGCCAACGTGGAATTGTAAAATTTTATTGCCAAAATTTAACACTTGGAAATAGGGGCAAATAGAGCGGAAAAAGGGTGGCCTTCAGCCCCTCAGCAATACCGCCGACCTGATTTTTGCCCAAAATTATTGCGATTACGGCGTAACGGCGTCGCGATTACACCGTAATGGCGATGCGATTGCACCGTAACGGCATCGCGATTACACCGTAACGGCGACGCGATTGCACTGTAACGGCGATGCCATTTAAGCGAATTTTCAACGCTGAAAAACTGCTAAAATCGCAATCTATTGATAGTCAGTATTTTAGCAAAATAGTCCATAATCGCGTTATTTCCGACCAAGCGACACCTTGGTTGAAAAAATCGATTCTCAGACGACCATTTGTAAAATATTTTATCCAATAAAATCGATGCGCGTCATGTGCCTTGCATTGGCGGCCCCTGCAAGGCATCACGCCATATTCCGGAAGACACCTTTTTGTTATCAAATATCAAGATATACAAAAGGCTGGACTCCAATGGTGTGGAATCCAGCCCAGTATGTCTTATGTACTAAAAAGTTGTTTTTCCAAATGGCGATTTAATCAGGCCACTTTCTCAAGCTTCTTCATCACGGAGAATATGAAGACGAAGCTTGCGAGACACAATGCCACAAGTACTCCCCAAACGGCAGTAAGAGGCACGTTGTTCCAAAGGTAGGCAGGTATCTGCACGAGGAAGTTGCCAATGGCTGTAGCGCCAAACCAGCAGCCCATCATCACACCCTGATACTTCTGAGGCGCAACCTTACTGACGAAGCTGATGCCCATGGGTGAGAGAAGAAGCTCGGCAAACGTGAGCACGAGATATGTGCTTACGAGCCACAACGGACTGACGCGCTGAGGATCGTCGGCAACGTAAGAAGCGTGATAGCTCAAGCCAATGGAAGCGGCAATCATGATGACATAACCTATGCCGGCTACCAACATTCCAAGTCCAATCTTGCGGGGGGCTGATGGCTCTTTCTTCTTTGATGCCAACCAGCCGAAGAGAGCCATGCTGACAGGTGTGAGCATGACCACGAAGCAAGGGTTGAACTGCTGATATAGTGGCACGTCAACGTTTACCGTCTGGTCAGCAGAGTCAAAGAACTTGTAACCAAGGAACGCTGCACAGGCAAGGATCACGACACCAGAGATAATCTGTCCTTTTGTGGTCTTGCTTTGGAAAATCGCGAACAGGGCGTAAACCATAACGATGACACCCAGCAGGTTGGTAACATCGAATAGCATTCCTACGAGGCCAGTGGCCGTTGTCTGCGTAAAGTCACGAGCGAAATAGGTAAGCGTCAAGCCGTTTTGGTGGAATGCCATCCAGAAGAAGATGACCACGGCGAACACGAGGAACAAGGCCACCAGTCGGCTGTGAGTGTCAGCTTTTTCCTCAGGTGTCTCAACATGAGCCTCCACGGCCTTTTCATCGTTGGCCTTCTTTGCCTTGCTGGCCGTGTTGTCCACTTGCGCGAATGTCCATCTGAAGCCGTAATATATGGCGATGGAAACTACGAGCGACAAGCAAGCCACGCCAAATGCATAGTGATAGGCCGAGGCCTCCGACGCGTTCAGGGCTGTCATTGCCCAAGCGTGGAGTTTTGTGGCGGCAGTGGGCGCGAAGAGCGCGCCAATGTTGATTGCCATGTAGAAGATGGAGAATCCGGCATCGCGTTGGTTAGCGTATTCCGGGGCATCGTAAAGCTTGCCTACCATCACTTGCAAGTTGCCTTTGAATAAAGACGTGCCCATGCTTATGAGCACCAAGGCAAGCGACATTATTGCTATCGCGGCAGCGCCTGCGCCAGCGGGAATGGCAAGCAACAGGTAGCCAATAAACATCACGATAATGCCGAACGTCACGCAACGACCGAAGCCAATCTTGTCTGCCACGGCCCCGCCGACAATGGGCAGGAAATAAACGAGCATCAAGAATGTGGCATAGACGGTTCCTGCCAGTCCCTCTCCCCATCCGAAATTGGATTGAAGGAAAAGAACGAATATGGCAAGCATGGTGTAATAGCCGAAACGCTCACCTGTGTTGGCAAGGGCAAGCGCATAAAGTCCTTTTGGTTGGTTTTCAAACATATAAAATCAGTTTATGGTTTATAAAATGCTATATAGATAGTTCTTGGTCATTTCATTATGTCTACAAGCCATCCTAACTTGATGGTTATCGTGCCATAGTTGCTTGACCCGAAATAGTCGCGTTTGGAATCGCCGTATATGTTGCCGAGCCCATAATAATAGCGTGCCTCAAGCGTGAATCGCCCAAGTTTCTTAGTGGCCCATTCCACTCCGGCACCTGCCGCTATTCCATAGTCCATTTTGTTTTCCACGCTCATGGTGTCTTGCGCCACCACTTTATTAGACCGGTCATCCATGTTGCGCGTTGCCCAATCAAAATTAGACTTGGTGCTTTCGCTGACGTATATGCCCAGTTGTGGACCGGCGTTGACGAAAAAGTTGAATCCATTGTTTTCCCTTCCCCAGGCGAGGTGAGCGAAGAATGGTATCTGCACATAGTTGATTGTGCGCTCATACTTTTCGGCTTGCTTCGTTACGGTGTTGATGACGGGTTGGTTGCTCATGTCGCGTATGTCTTCCTTCCAGCCCAGTTGGCTGAAATTGACCTCAGCTTGAATGGAAGCAATGGTGGCAAAATATTTCTCCACAGTATAGCGTGCCGTGAAACCCATGTTCATGCCTCCCTTCATGCCTTGTGGCACTTTTGGGGTAAAGCGGACGGTCGTCATGTTATATCCCGCGTTTCCGCCAATGGAAAGCGTGTTGCGATGCTCGCCAATCTGCGCGTGGGCAAACAAGGGAAAGCAAATGGCGGCTAATAATATTCTGTATGGTAATCTCATGATTGTCAATATGAAATGGCTTCAACATTGCCGTTTGGCATGAAGTGGACGAGCTGGAAGAAGTCGTTTTGCATGCCTGCCGCTCCAACCTGCTTGAACCGCAATGGCGCCTGCACGGCTTTCCACGAGTTTTGGTTCTTGACGCCTCTGAACGCCTTGCCATACTTGGCGAAACCACGAAGGAAGAACTGGGCGTAATCGTAGCCTGTCAACGCGAACCTTGGCAATGCGTTTTGCATGTCTGTCTTAAACCATTGGCGATAGGAACGTGTGAGCGATTGAGTTCGGGGGCTGGCCGGATTGTAGTAGAACGTGGAAGGTATGTAAGTGTCAAACTCGTGAAATTTTGCCTCGTCAATGCCAAGATACATCATCCATTCAGTATAGCCGAAAAGCTTGATTTTCAGCGTGGGATTATTGGCTTTCAATATGGCGAGCTTGTTGAGTGCCAATGTCAGTTCAGGCGAACGGCCGGTATTGAGTATAACGATGTTCTGGCTGGTATGGCTGAACTGCTTGGCGAACACGTCGTCAGAGCTGCCGATGTTTGTTATGCCATAGCCGATGTTGTGGCTTTCAAGGCGCGTGCGCAGCCCGAAAGTGAAGTTGCCTTTGGTGGAAGTCTTGTCGTTGCAGTCGATGAATACTGGATGGCAGTTAGGAAAAAGCTTCAAGAAAGTCTCTATGCTATTGTTCGTTTGCCTGTCATTGGTCTGGTAGACTTGGAAAATCTGCTTGTACATGGACACGTCGTCGCCCGTGATGGAGAAAGGAATTACCATTTGTATGTCGCGTGCCTTGCAAAACTCCGCGAGCGCGTGAACTTGCTTGCTATACAATGGGCCAAATATAATGTCGCACTTTGCCGCGCCGGGTTGCTTTATGAAGTTGGTTATGTCGGCGTCTATGTTCACGTTCCAAGCGTGTATGTCTATGTTCATGCCCTCCGCGCGCAACGAGTCGCACGCCATAAGCATTCCTCGGTAAAACTCCGTCATGCGGCGGCCGTCGCCGTCAACGTCGTGAAGCGGAAGCATTACGCCAACCCTTACTGTTTTGCCTGAAAATTGGCGACTGGCAGTTTGCAAGGGCGTGCGCACGGGCGTGGCGGAAGTCTGCCCCGACGTGCCCGAGGCTGCATAAGGTATGCAGACATAACTGCCCTTCTTGAGCTCGAAACCGTCTACCTTCATTTCGGGGTTAGCCTCAATAAGGGCATCCACGGAAATGTTGTATTTCTTGGCTATGCCATAAAGCGTATCTTTTTTCTTTACTTGATACTTCTCCCGCCAGTTTTGTGTCTGCGCGAAGCATTGAAAACAAAACAAAGACGCAAACACGACAAGTGCGTATCGCAAAGTCATTTTCATTTCTAAATGATTTGTTTTATAATTTATTGTGCAAACT
>ERZ1034871.462-NODE-462-length-24003-cov-9.309546_pt1 | contig 24003 bp, 20 predicted proteins | sample MGYA00520631_ERZ1034871 | MGnify/ENA primary metagenome ERZ1034871 (study PRJEB33766, sample SAMN09781721) | gut metagenome | biome: gut microbiome | host: Homo sapiens | place: Madagascar | study: EMG produced TPA metagenomics assembly of the PRJNA485056 data set...
TGTGGTTCCTTTTTTATCTCGTGGGCATGTGATTGAAAATTCTCATCTTAATTTCATCTGTTAGCTCCTTACATATTAAGCAGAGCACTCACTTCGGCTGGGTTGAGCGCCCATTCGTAGGTGTAGGCTTCATCAGCCTCATCAGGAGAAGGTGCAAGTGAAAGATGCTGAGCTTCAGCCTTTATCTCGAGTAGCTGACCTATTGACAGTTTATTGCGCAAACGCTGCAACAAGGCATTAACGGCAGTGAAGTCGCAGCCTTGAATGTTTTGGGAGATGAATGGCATCTCAAGCCACGTAATTTCACGCTCGTCAACATCAAGAACTCCGAACACAAGACCACGTGAAAGGTTGCTCTCGCTGATACGTACCATGTGTTGCACACACGATGGGTCGTAGGCCACTCCCGTTTTTTCAGACACTTTCATGGGGTATGCCGAATTCATCCAGCCCACCACAAGGTTGGGCGAAAGTGCACCACAGCTATAAGCATTGGCTGTGAAGGTGACGTATTTGGCACCAGCCTCAGCAAGTTCGGGTAGCGATAGTTCTATATACTCCGCAGTGCCCACCATCTCGGGAATAGCGCGTATGTCACCTCCGTGTTTGGCTCCAGTAGCTTTCAGACGGTAGTAGGCACAGTCTTCGGTTTTCCCATTTTCGAAAGCAATGTGGCAGCTGATGTCCATGTCAAGGGGTTGAGCGTGTAAGCCCTTTCCCCATTGCAAGAACAAGCGTACGGCATCACCCTCTACGGGGAAACGGGTGCCCATGAGTGCACACGATGTGTCCTGTATCGTGGCAGACCTGTCGCCTACACTAATGGGTATGTCGAACAGCGAGGGGGCAATATAGATGGTTCTTGCCTTTGTGGCTTGGGCTGCAAAGCTATGTTTGAGGGATAGAATGTAGCATTGCTTTACCCTTGCCACCATAGCCCTTAGGTCGGCAGGGCTATAAAGTGATAGCAATTTGTTTTTAGAAATAGAGATTGTGTAGCCCGTGATGGGGTGTGCTGTGCGCGTAGCATCAGGGTCAAAGTATTTTTCGGCGGCATTACCCAGTGACAGGAGCAAACGAGAAGGCATTTGGTCGGTCACTTGCTCAAAGGCCTCCATCGTCTCTTCACACCCAAAGCGCAGCATGGTAGCAAAGAGGCTGCGGGCAAACAGTCCTGGGCGTTGCTTGAGCATTTGTAACACGGTTTGCGTATCACGATTGTTGCGCGCTTGCTGCAAAATACCCAGCCAAGTGGGCTGCTCCTGACGATAGAATGCGTCAAGGATATCAGCCAAATGTTCATAACCTTTCCTGCGTGAATATTCTCCAAGTCGCAAGGCGCGAATCATGCGCACCCACATTCCGCGTTTGGCATTCATATTCTCTGTGGCTTGTTGGGGCGATAATGCAAGGTTGTTGATCCATGAAGCCACGCATTGGCAGTGCTTGCGGTTGTATTTTAATTTGAGTTTCTCCTTCATCTCTTTTCCAGCATATTCGCTCTGATTAAGAGGGCCAAATATGTATTTGCTCTCATCAAGAGGGCCAAACATGTGGTAGTAGAATCGGCGGGCTTGCGCTATCAATGTCCTTGGCTCAATAATTTGCACATACCCAGTCTTTTCATACCACAAATAGCGTAATATGTCGGTAGGAGTTTTCAGTAACGCTTGAGCTTGGGCTTGTTGACCATTTGCCACAAGGTGTTTCACTGCAAGCATTGCTGTTTCCTTCATACTAATCTCAACGTTGTCGGGCAGTCCGTAAATGTCAATCAACTTTTCGAACGAATCCTTTTGCGTAGCGTCAAGTGGAGTGGGGGAGGCAAGAAGAGAGTGGTATACTTGTTTCAGATCTTCCTCGGTAAACAATCGGAGTTCTTTCAGTTTCGATGCTTGACCTTTGTATACGAAGTTAGCCGTAGTGAAAGGCGTTCCACAGAAAGGGCAGCCTGTATATCGTTCGAGGGAAAATGTGCCTTCGGGAATGAAGCAACCACAGGGCAGCGTGCAGCCTTCCAATCCAGCTTTTGCCCCGCCTATAAGGTTGGCAAAGAAGGTTATTAAATGGTCGGCTCGCGTTTCGCCAGTGGGCACATTCCAACCCTTGACAAGTGTAGCCCAATTAAGTTTAACCCCCATCACATCATCAATCACGGCGGTAATGTCGGCCAATTCTGTGGCGCTCACCATGCATAGCGCATGAAGCAAATCTTCGTTTACGCTGAAGCCATTCTCCCTCAGCCGGGCCACGAAGGCCAACACGGCAGGGGTAGGCTTTGTTCCAAGATCTATTTCTTTAGGGTCAATGTCCAAGTATATGGCCCGGTAGCGCAAGGCAATTCTTAGCAGTTTTTTGTCTCTCATTTGTATGAAATATAAAAGGTAATGGAACGACACGTACATTCCAGCTCCAAGCTTCAAGCTGAATTCAAAATCAGGAGTATGTCGTTCTTAGACCTGTTCAGCTTATTTGTTCTGAAAAGATGTATTCTCAAGGCATTTAGAAGGCTTACCCTGGTTGGCGAAGGCACGGGGTAAAGTGCTTCATCAGATGTTAAGCCACCTTTGTGCTTTTGAAAATGGTGAGCCGCGAGCAGGAATCGAACCTGCGACACATTGTAGGAGTATGTGATGGTTGGTCCTGTCTAAGTGAGAAAATTCTATCACACTTTTAGGGCGGTTCTAATAATTCTGAAATAGGGATTTGTGCGCTATCAGAAGCGTATTTTTGAAAGTTTGTGAGGGAGCATAGCGGGCTATGTGACCGAACTAACTTTCAAAAAGACACTTCTGAGAGTGTGCAAATCACATTTCAGAATAGCAGAACTCTAAAAACAGAATTTTTAGAACCGCCCTTAATAACAATCGCTCTACCAACTGAGCTATCGCGGCTGTACAAAATGGTAATTGGCAGACTATAAAGGGTCAAGTTTAGCAAACTGATGTTGAAGTAAGTCAGCCTTGGACCATCTTGCTTTTAATTGTAACAGAGGAGGAAATGGCTAATCATGATTTTCCCCATCAGTGGGGAGTCACTATGTATTATTAGTAAATGAAGTATGATATGGCTTGATCCTCCTTTATATTTATGTGCAGAGGGAATAGTGTTTCCTCATGTCCCGATTGTGAGTGCAAAGTAATAAGTGTGCTCCGCAATGTTTTTGCGTAATGAAAGAAAAGTGATAAGAATTAAAGAAAAAAGCGCATTTCCTTTCGTCTGCGCAGAAACATTGCGCAGATTGTGCTACATTTGTCCTTGTATAACCAAAACCTTGAAGCTATGCCAGCCAACAAAAATGCTTTAATACGCTATAAAACTATTGATAATTGTCTTCGCAATCGCTATCGCCGATGGACCATTGACGATTTAGTAGAGGCTTGTAGTGATGCGCTCTACGACTGCGAGGGTATAAGCAAAGGTGTTAGTTTGCGTACGGTACAGAACGATTTACAGATAATGCGTTCCGATAAATTGGGCTATAATGCTCCTATTGAGGTGTACGACCATAAGTATTATCGGTATGCCGACACCGAATATTCCATTACCAACATGCCCCTTTCGCAAGGTGACTTCGAGGTGATGCAAGAAGCTGTAGACCTGCTGCGACAGTTGGAGGACTTTGATCAGTTTGTCGAAATATCCGATGTGGTGAGCCGTTTGCAAGACAAACTCTCTATCACGCAGAAGCGTCGCAAGCCCATTATCCATTTCGATAGTGTACCCAATCTTCGGGGACTTCGTTTGCTCAGTCCGTTATACAACTATATAGCTCATAAGCAAACGCTACGTATTAGTTATCAGTTGTTCTCGGCGCGCAAACCTGTTGAATATGTGCTCTTTCCCTACTTGCTCAAGGAGTTTCGCAATCGTTGGTTCCTTTTCGGATCCAAAGCCAAGGACCTCGTACTCTACAATCTTGCCCTTGATCGCATTCAATCCATAGAACCCTGCGATGTGCCTTTTCGTGAGAATCCGCAGTTTGATGCCTCGCATTTCTTCGACGATGTGATAGGAGTGAGCAAGAACATTGGCAATCGTCCTATTTTTATCTCCTTTTGGGCTAACGCAGAGCAGAGCCAATACATCAAGACCAAACCTATTCATCCCTCGCAGCAGCTTGTCAGCACCAATCCCGCCGACCATAGTTGCATTTTCAGCATTCGTGTGATAACCAATTTCGAAATGTATTCCGTGTTTATGAGCTATGGCCCAGGCATTCGCATACTCTCGCCTCGTTTTGTCGTGGCTTTTATGCGTGACAAAATGTGCGAAGCTGCCGATATGTACGATCAAGAGACAAATGATTTTTTGCAAGGCCAGAAGTGATACCCGCATGCTGCAATCAGCTGCAAAATAGTGCTTTCCTGGCTTCGTCAATGCGTCACCCAATCAAATGACGCAACTCATCGTTTTTCAATATGCGCTATGTGATGGCGCGGGAAAGTAACGAAGTCAGAATATTGTGGATTTTGCCGCAATATCCTGATTCCATCACTTTCTGCGTCGTTGAATGGCGCGTATTGAAAATCAGTGCCCCTCGTCATGTTTGCGCCTCACGCCCCAGAGCCACGGCAGTGAACTTCTGTCCCATACCGCGCACGGCACGCTTTATTTGACTCCACAATGCGGTACGCGTCGTTGTTCCACACCATGCAGCCCCGTTTGTGCAGGTCAATCACCACGGTGTTGCACACCAGTTTGCTCACGGACACAGACCCTTTGTCCGTTTGGTCGCACTGTTGCACCTCGGGCGTGCGGTCAAGCACATTATAGCGAATGTCGTACAGTTCGTCCATCAGCGTGATGACTTGTTCTGTCAGACCGCAGTTCGTGGTGTGGCCAGTTGTTTGCGCTGCGCAGTCAGTGTCGTTGCGCATGCGTTTTTGCTGCTGGGGTGTTTCTGTATTTTTACTCTGTGGTTCCAGGCTATGTCCGATAGCGTCTATCAGTTTGTCAACGCCACATTTCACAATGGCATCGGCATAGCGTAGTATTCTGTTAAGCATTCGTTTCATGGTAGTCAATACAATTTGGTTTGATATAAAAGTGCTGCAAAGGTAACGTCAAGGCATTGCACCCAACAAAAAAAGTGTACAATTTGTACACAAATATTTGTCCCCTCGCCGTCATCCCTCATGTAAAAGAGTGCGTGTGTTTTTACTGCCATCTTACACTTTTTGTGCGTAACAAGTTGATATACAGATGTTTCAAGAGTGTAAGATGATTTCAAAGTATCTTACACTCCCCTGCATACATCTTACACATCGCACCCCGCTGCCTCGCAGTCGGTTTTGTCGTATGCGGCGGGTTTTACGCCACAGGGACGTAGAGAAATCTGTCGGAGCAACAGACTTTTCTGTTCCCCTATGCCGTAATATTCTCCTCCCGTGCTTGTACCGTGTGGCAGCATGTGGGGTGTGTAGGTTGTGTGTAGGTAAAATTTGTAGTATCTTACACTAAGTAAAGTGCTGATAGCCAATGAGTTATGATGTGCTAGTGTAAGATGTAAGATACTCGGCAAGTAAAGTTTTTGTAGTATGGTAAAGGTCTCGCTACCATCAAATGCAAGCTCTAAGCGCAAGCACCAAACGCTACCACAAAACGCAAGCAGCAAACGCTACCACCAAACGCAAGCACTAATGGGGGCGACGCGTCTCGAGGCTGCTGAAAAAAGCACGTTTTCAAAAAATCGGGTTGCATTTTGCTAATAATTAAGGCGTGTGTTACGCAAAGATTGTTTCTTCTCTGCTATATTTCTCTCATATTACGCAAGATTAAAAGCAAAATGATAGTGTCTTAGCTTTTTTCAGCAGCCTCGTCTCGCGTCGGGCATTAAGGCAAAGGCTCATACACCAAATAAAGGCTCACAGACAGCGCTAATTACACGCTTGTTTGTGAGCCTTTGCCTTAAAAATCCCGACGCGGGACGCGTCGCCCCCATTAGTGCTTTCGTTTAGAACTTGCGTTTGGTGGTAGCGTTTGCTGCTTGCGTTTAGTGCTTGCGTTTAGAGGTAGCGTTTAGAACTTGCGTTTGGTGCTTGAGCCCGAGTCCGTTCGCATGTTTACGTTTCGGCGGACAGCAATAACAATGAATTAAATCCCTAAAAAGTGGTCTCGTTTTTAATGCCGATTTCCTAACTCCGTCAATGCGCCACCCAACCAAATGACGTAACTCTTTGATTTTTTTTACGAATAATGCCGATGCAAAACGCATCGGCATTATTCTGTATGCTATTTTTTCAGACTCTTATATTTCACCACGCGTTTTACGGGGTATTCTATATACCACAGCGTGATGCTTTTGTCTTCAAAATTCGTCTTGTTCATATTCTTGTCGTAGATTATCAAGTCTGAATCGGCAACGACAACGAAATCATCTCCGAGTGTGAAGCGTTTATATAAAGCACAAGGCGTACCCTTACGATGTTGACGTAAGGGTACACTTGTGCCGTGCCTATATATACGATGGGTAGACGCTCACCGCCATCTCCTGCTGAGTGTTTTGCTTGAAATTTCTTACGTTTCAGCGTAATCAGTAGCAGACGTAAGCAAACGTCTTTCTTCATAAAATAGGTCTTGCTGCATTGGGTTCTGTGTGACTTCTGATGCAGCAAGGCAAGGACAAAGATAGGCCTAAAAAGTGGAGTGGGGCAAGCTAAATGGTGACTTTTTGCAGAGAATGCGCTATAGGCTTAAAGTTCGATAAAGTTCAAGTGAACTTAAATCTTTGCACTATCTTTTTATAAGATAGGCTGCACCTTGGCATAAAGTTCAAGCAAGCTTGACTTTATGCACTTGGTTTGCGCTATCTTTGCATAAGAAACTCAGCTTCTCAAGTTTCGGATTTAGACGTGTACGGTTTGAATCACCGTGCAAGGCGAATGCAATCAAGCTTGCTTGAATTGCTGAGTCGCAGCCGATGATGTCAATAAAAGACCAAAAGCACCGAGCGCTACCTCTAATGGGGGCGACGCGTCTCGCGGGAAAATATGCAGCTATTATTAGCAGTAGTAGCGTTCGTATTTTACTCCTTTCTCTATCCCGACGCGGGACGCGTCGCCCCCATTAGTGCTTGCGTTTTTTCATAGCGCCTTTCAGCCCGCACTTGCTAAATCCGAAACTATAGGAAGGAAAACAACAGCAATGCCAGATGCACAACACATATACTTGGCTATCGATTTGAAATCTTTTTTCGCTTCGGTAGAGTGCGTGGAGCGGGGGCTTGACCCCCTCTCTACCAATTTGGTGGTGGCTGATGCCAGTCGTACAGAAAAGACTATCTGCCTGGCTGTTTCGCCATCGCTCAAGGCGTATGGCATAGCAGGGCGCGCCAGATTGTTTGAGGTGGTGCAGCGTGTGCGAGAGATTAACCGTGAACGGGCGCGGCACGCACCCGGTGGACGGTTGGTTGGCAAATCGCATTTTGATGCAGAGCTGAAGGCACGGGCCGAGTTGGCGGTTGACTACGTAGTGGCGCCGCCACACATGTCGCGCTATGTGTCGTATAGCGCACGCATCTATGGCGTGTATTTGCGTTATATTGCGCCCGAAGATATTTATGCTTACTCTATCGACGAGGTGTTTATTGACGCCACGCCATATCTTGACACTTACAAACTCACACCGCACCAATTGGCGGTAAAGTTAATACGCGAGGTGCTGGCCGAAACTGGCATAACGGCCACCGCAGGCATAGGCACTAATCTGTATTTGGCCAAGGTGGCCATGGACGTGGTGGCTAAACACGTTGAGGCTGATGCTGACGGTGTGCGAATAGCCGAATTAGATGAGATGAGCTATCGCCGCAAATTGTGGAACTACCAGCCGATAACCAAATTCTGGAGGATAGGCAAAGGCATAGCGCGTAAACTTGCAACTCATGGCATGTATACGATGGGCGATGTGGCGCGGCAGTCGCTGCGCAATGATGAACTGTTGTATAAATTGTTTGGCGTTAATGCCGAGTTGTTGATAGACCATGCCTGGGGGTGGGAACCCTGCACAATGGCACACATCAAAGCTTACAGACCAACGTCAAAATGTCTCAGTCGTGGACAGGTGTTGCACCAGGCCTATAATGTGACACAGGCCCGTGTCGTGATGCGCGAGATGGTTGACGAAATGGCTCTGACGCTGCTCGACAAGCGGCTGCTCACCAATCAGCTTGTAATAGATGTAGGCTATGATCGCGAGAGCATCAATTTGCCAGACTTTTGGCAGGTGTACCATGGTGAAATCGTGGCCGACCATTATGGCCGCAGTGTGCCAAGACCAGCTCGTGCCACCGCCAATTTGGCAGACAACACCTCGTCTGCCCATTTGATGGCTGAAGCTGTAATGCGGGCTTTTGACGAGGTGGTCAATCCGCATTTGCTTGTAAGGCGCATGAATTTGACAGCCAATCATGTTGTGACTGAGCAATATGCCAGCAACAAGGCTCGGAGTAGGGTAGTGCAGCTCGACTTGTTTACAGATTATGAGCAGTTGGAGCGTGAGCGTGCTGCAGAGCGTGAACGCCTCGAACGTGAAAGGCGTGTGCAGCAAACCATGTTGAACATTAAAAAGACATTTGGCAAGAATGCCATACTCAAGGGGTTGAACTTTGCCGATGGTGCCACTACGATAGAGCGTAATTCGCAAATAGGTGGCCACAAAGCTTGACGTATACAAATTCAATAAAGGGCATGATGTACGACGATATATTTTACACCGAGGAGATAATAGTAAAGGGCAAGTATGGCGATATGCTCAATATGCCCCATCATCAGTCAGCCCGCCATCGCCCGATGCCGTTGGCCGACCGTGCCATGCAGTTTGGTTCTTTTGCGGCGGTGGCTGGTCATGACGATGCTGTAAAGCAGAGCGAGCTACAGGCTGAACTGGATGCCGAAACCGTATATGATGATGAATGGGATTGACGAGTTGCAGGGTTGAAAACAGAAAGGGTTGGCGGAAGTAATCCGTCAACCCTTTTATAAAATCGGAGTTTTGAATTTAGAACACCCACTTCACGCCCAAGCAGGGGCGGCACTTGAAGCCAAGTTTTGAACCGAAGTTGTTGCTCAACTCAATCTCTGTGCCCACGTTAAGGTTTTCGCAGCCAAACAAGTCGCCCACGTTGTACCAAAGTTGGGGCTCTGAAATGAATATAGTGTGCTTCTCTTTGTCGTCAATAGTTTTGTCTTCCCACCAAAAGTCGGCAAAGCCGTCAAAGGTGAGACGCTTCAATCCGAGAAAGTCCTTGCACGTCCACACTGCAGTAAACTGCATGGGCACTTTGCTGTCCGTCTTGCGTATGTGTTTGTAGAGCGCTTTCAGGTTAAGCGTGTTGCGATATGTTTGGTCGTGCACAAAATAGTCTACACCAGCCAGCCATGCCGTGTTGATGGGGTAGCTGCGGGTGATACCACCGTCGTATTCCACCTGAAGACTCAGTGGGGCCAGTTTGGTGTTTTGCCAAAAGTTCAGGCAACGCGATATTTCGAGATAGGTGCCGCCGGGGGCCACACCATTGTCGGCATTGCTGTCGTGCTGCTTGTAGTTGAAGTCGTGGTCGATGAAGAAATAGGTGTTACCCCATTTGTCCGCCTTGAACATTTCAAGCGTCATGGTTACAAATTTGCGGTCAGAACCAAAGTCGTAGAACACTTGCATGTTAACTTGTGCCAAGGCCGTTCGAACGGAGAGCAGGCACAAAAGTACCAAAAGGATTGATTTACGTTTCATGTGATAGAGTGAGAAGTGAAATGTAAAAGAGTGAAGTATATGCGTTGGCGAAATTAGTAAACAAGTTGACAAGTTAACGGGTTAACAGGTAAGTTTGCCAAGTCCTTTAGCTCCTTGGCATACTGATTTTTGTATAGCAAACTTACTTGTTAACCTGTCAACTTGTTACCCCGTTAACCAAACATTCCGCCAACTGGTTGATATTTATTTCGATATAGTGTTAAGACGGTTGTGTCAGCTTATTCATCTTTTGTGCTTGATGCGTCAATAACATCCTTTACACCTTGTGCGATGTTGCGACACGAGTTCAGCACAATCAGGTAAAGCCCTTTGCCTATCAGCGTCAATATCTTAAACAACTTCTGACCGGCAGTGATAGCCAATCCAACTACTTGCTTTTCCGTAATGCTAACCCTCGATGCAATGTGTTGGTAGCCATACAGCCACAACAGCGGCAGTCCTACGCCAGCTATGAGATAGAGCAATATCCACAGCACATTACTTTCGGGTTGCAGCACAGTGGGGTGTCCGCCCACAGCTTGCCATGGCAAGCCGTAGAAAGCAACCTTTAATGCGCTCACCAGTTTGAATGCAACCAGATGAAAGGCAAATATATAAAGCGTGCGGTCGCCAATATACACCAAAGAGCGTTTGGCTACATTGTCGTGGCGGTCAATAAATCCACAGGCATAAACAAGAGCAATAAAAGCTGCCGTGGCTGGTACGGGAAGTGACAAGAACTCAGTCAACGACGGGGCAAAAGTCATACTCGATGGAAACAGGAAAGAGGCCAATATCAGCAAGCCGAAGCAAGGCAAGGCCGTTTTCCATGTAACCAGCTCCGTCAGTTTGTACTGCCGTATCAGGAAACCGGCAGCCATGAACGAAAGGCCCATCAGTTCGCGATAGCCACCTTGTGCCACGCCACTCACATTGATGCCTTCAGCCACCTTCCAAAAGGTGAGTGCCAGACCGATGATAAGCATACCCCAACCAATTTGGGTGTAATTCTTGAAGTGCTCACTGCGTCGCAGCAGTTTGAACAATATCAAGAACGCGATGCTTGATAGCAGCAGGGCGCGGAAAAACCAGAACGTGCCACACAAAAAGTCGTTGTACCCCGACATGTTGAACACGATGCTCCACAAATGCTGGCACCACTGATGCCAGTTGTAAGGGTGAAGCACACCACCGCTGATGTTGCCATACTGCTCGCTGAGTATGCCGCAGGTGAACAGCAGGTTGTGAATGATCAAGAAAAACACGCTCCACCGCAGGAATGGCCAATACAAGCCCTTGATGCGGTGAACTATAAAGGTGCGGTCGTCGTCAAGATATTTTGTGTGGAAAAAGTAGCCGGCGCACAAAAAGAATATGGGCACATGAAATATGTAAACAAAGTGCGACAGCCAACCACTGATGCCAGCATGCGACAGCACCACACACATAATGGCTATGGCCTTGACTATGGTAAATTGGGTTGACCGGCCTGCAGTTTGTGCGTCTGCTGTCAGGGGGCGTGGTGTACTCGCAGCGTCACCCTCGGTAGTATCTGATGTGTTGGGGGGCACAACCGTTCCGACCATTTCCGACTCTCGTCGTGCCCCAGTATTTACGTCGTTATTCATGACTTTATATTTTAGAGTTCTCGCTTTGCATCTCGTTCATCACATAGTCTCCCAATCCGCTGTTGTCGCCCTCCTTCTTGTCACATTTTACGAAGGGAGTCAGGAAGTGAAAAATCCAGCATTTGGTCTTCTTCCATCTCCCCCAGTGCTTCCACACCTCGGGGGTCAACTTAAAGCAGCGCGTGTCGCGGTCGTGCACAAATATCTCTTGCAGTTGCTGCGTTGTGTAGCGATCGGCCACGAGCAAATTACATTCGTAGTCAAATGACAGACTCCGGCTGTTAAGGTTGGCAGAGCCTACAAACGAGTAAAGGCTGTCAACCATCATTATTTTGCTGTGATGAAAACCGCCTGTAAAGAAATATATATTCGCCCCAGCCTTCATCAGCCGATGCGCGTTATATTCAACCACGCGCGGCGTAATGGGAATGTCGCTCTTTTGCGACACCATCACCTGCACGTCCACCCCGCGTTTGACTGCTTTTTTCAGTGCACGCTTGATGTGCCGGCACAGAGTGAAGTAGGGGTTGATAATGAGTATCTGCTTTTGTGCATGGCTAATGGCATGTACAAAAGTGTCGTGAATGATGCGCGGTGTGGCGTAAGGGTCGCGGTTCACCACACCCACAATCTTGCTGCCGGCAGTAGGCGTGTCGTCTTGTTTGAGCATGCCAAAGGTGTCGCGTGCATCACGTTCACCCGGATAGTACTCGGCGCCATGTATGTTTTGGTGCGTCACCTTGTTCCAAAAGTCGAGAAACACCTTTTGCAACTGTCCTACGGCATCTCCTTCGACGCGTGTGTGAATGTCGCGCCACTCGCCAAATTCGGGTTTGCCCGTTATATAGTAGTCGGCCACATTCATGCCGCCAGTGTAGGCCACCACACCATCAATCACCACTATCTTGCGGTGGTCGCGGTGCAGCACGTGGTTAACCCACGGAAAACGCAGTGGGTCGAACTCATAAATTTCAACACCACGTGCCCGCAAACTGTCAAGGTGGCGGGCACGCAGTGGCCTGTTGTTTGAGCTGTTGCCAAAGCCATCAAACAACGCACGCACCTTGACGCCCTCTGCCGCTTTCTTTACTAAGATGGCAAAGAGCTCCTTCGATATGGAATCGTTCCTGAAGTTGAAATATTCAAGGTGTATGCTATGTTTGGCCGCACGCAAGGCCGGGAGAAGGTCTGCGAACTTCTCCTTTCCGGTTTTGAACACCACAAGACGGTTATTGTCGGTAAACTTCACTCCGAAGTCGGATTGCAAATAGTTTACAATGTCAAGGTCGCTATGTCGTGTAGGCCGGCAGCGTTGGGCCAGTGCTGGCAGGTAAATTAAATGGCTCAATAGGCAGGTAATTATGATAATGCAAAAGTGCGTGTTGGCAAATGCGTGTTTGTTTGTAAAGTTAGCGTACATTGTTGCGTGCTAAATGGCTGGAGCACATTGTCGTAGAGAGCGTGCAAATCACATTTCAGAATAGCAGAACTCTAAAAACAGAATTTTTAGAACCACCATTAAATCATTGTGCTGAACGAATCAACCACTCCAAGCAAATGCTTTTCTTTGTCAACGACCAACACAGAGTGTATTTTGTGCTGGTGCAGTATCTTTTCGATTTGTGTGATTTTGGTGTCGGGACTAACCTCTTTGGGCGTACGTGTCATGATGTCGGCCACGGTGAGTTTGAAAAAGCTGTCTTGCGAGTTTTCCATTGCTCGGCGTATGTCGCCATCGGTTATGATGCCCACCACCTTGTTGTCCTCGGTGGCGACACAAAGTCCCAATCTGCCGTTACTCATGTGAATAACAGCCTCACCAAGTTTCATTGTTGGCGGTATGACGGGCAAGTCGTCGGTGTGCATTACATCATGCGCTTTGGTCAGCAAGCGTTTGCCCAATGTGCCACCCGGGTGATACTGTGCAAAGTCTGAAGCCTTGAAGTGGCGTGCCTCCATCAAGGCGCAAGCCAGGGCATCGCCCAAAGCCAGTGCGGCCGTGGTAGACGATGTAGGAGCCAATCCTAACGGACAAGCTTCGTGGCTGACAGCGGCATTGAGGTGTGCTGTGGCATACTGTGCAAGCAGCGATTTGGGGTTACCGCTCATGCCGATTACGGGAATGTGGTTCTCAAGCAGATAGGGCAGGAAACGTAACAGTTCATCGGTCTGTCCTGAGTTTGAAATGGCAAGCACCACATCGTCATGCTGAATAACACCCAGGTCGCCGTGGAACACGTCCAACGGATTGATAAAGAAGCTCGGCGTGCCGGTCGACGACAGTGTGGCGGCTATCTTGGCACCAATGTGGCCGCTCTTGCCCACACCGGTAACAATCAGTTTGCCCTTGCAGTTCAGTATAATTTCTACAGTTTTATCAAAATCGCCATCAATCAGTGGTATGAGGTCGAGCAGAGCTTTGGCCTCGTCTTCTATACACTTAATGGCAGTATCAGTCCATTTGCTCATGATATAGTTTTAGAATTTGGCATAGAGAGGGGGAGCTCCCCTTTCTCTTCAGCCATGATATTGTTCAGTAAACTTTAGGTAACGCGTTGGCGGAATAAGTAAACAAGTTGACCGGTTAACGGGTTGACTGAAATATGATTAGAGCCGCTCCTTAGTCGGTCACCAGTTTGTCAACAAGTCCTTCAAGTTGGTCAAGGTACAACATGTTGGGTCCATCGCTCAGGGCCTTGTCGGGGTCAGGGTGCGTTTCAAAAAAATACCCCTGCGCGCCGAAGGCCTTTGCTGCCATAGCCATTTGAGGCACAAACTCGCGATCGCCGCCAGTTTTGCCACCGGCTCCGCCCGGACGTTGCACCGAGTGTGTGCAATCCATAATCACGCGGTCGGCATATTGTGCCATGATGGGCAGATTTCTGAAGTCTACAATCAGGTTGTTATAGCCAAACATGTTGCCGCGCTCGGTCAGCCACACCTCTTGTGCGCCAGCCTCTCGGCATTTCTCTACCGGAAAGCGCATGTCTTCGCCCGAAAGGAACTGCGCCTTCTTGATGTTGACAATACACCCTGTGTGTGCGGCCTCAACCAACAAGTCGGTCTGGCGACACAAAAAAGCTGGAATTTGCAGTACATCAACCACCTCGCCGGCGGCCTTTGCCTGGTAGCTCTCGTGTATGTCGGTGAGCAAGGGCAGTGCATATTTGCTCTTCACGTCGGCAAGCATTTGCAGTCCCTTTTCAAGTCCCGGACCACGATAGGAGTGTATGGAGGTGCGGTTCGCCTTGTCAAACGAAGCCTTGAAGTAAAATGTCAGTCCTGTCTTCTTTTGCAGTCTGGCCACTTCAGCTGCCACGCAGTCGAGCAGCTCGGCCGACTCTATCACACAAGGACCCGCTATGAATATAGGTTTCATGTATCGTTTCGTGTTAAAATGAGCCGTATACAAAGGTAATGCAAAGCATTTATAACACAAAGTGTATGCCGCATAAACTTATAAAGGAGTGTCCAAAAACAGTCAAAAACTACCTGCCACCCCCGTTAATCTGTTAATTTACCCCTTTGCGTTACAGTTCAAAGTCTACGCAGGCGCGCTCGCCGATGTGTTTCATCAGTTCGCCCGCCACAGCCTTGTGGGCAGAGTGTACGCTGTAAGCCTTTACGTCGTCAAGGTTGTCGAAAGTAGAGTCGAGGCAGATATCCCACTTCTCAGCCGGATTGATGTTGAAGCCCACATGCACGCTGCGTATGAAACTGATGGTTGCAGGCAATGCTTCGATGCCCGTTTTGAAAGCCTCGCGTGCGGCGGAACGTACATCGGCTGTCACGTCGTCGCGAAATTTGAACATTACAATATGCTTGGTCATGATTTTGTTGTGATATTATGGTTCGTTATATAATGCGTTGGGGAGCTTGGTTGACGGGGTAACAAGTTGACGGGTAAGTCAGCCATATTCTCAGACTCCTTACCCGTTAACCGGTCAACCGGCAACCCGCACCCCTTTAGTTTTTAACAAAGTTGCCAATCAGTGTCGTTACGTCATGGCTCATAATTCCCGGTTCGTAATAGTTGGCCGGCACCGCCATGTGTGGCAAAGGACGCATCAGGTGGTCGAGTGTGTCAAAGTAGTGAAACTCAGCCTTTTGGTGCGATTGTTCTAAAGCCGTCCTCCACAGGTCAAAGTCTTCCTTGGTTACTTGGTAGTCGTGTCCGCCTTGCACAAACAACATGCGCAACTGCTTGCTCGCTTGGCGGGCAGTGGCAAGTGCGTCATACTCGTCCTGCATTTTCAGATATTCTGCCGGCAGAGTGGCTTTAAGTTGTTGCGCTTGCGCTTCGGCCAACTTCTCGGCCTCGGCGGCAGCCAGTCCTTGTGTGGTGGCAATGTAGCGTATTTGGTCGCGTACGGTGTCCCAAAAGGGGCGGGCAAGGGCTGCCAGGCAGATAATGCCGGCAACTGGCGATTGCGCCTTTGTGGCAATACGCGGCGCCAGTGTGGCACCCAGACTGTGCCCCAACACAAATATGCGTGTGGTGTCGGCCTCGGGCAGTGCGGCAGCCTGTTTGAGTGCTTGAACGGCATCGTCGGTTACCTCGGTGTCATAATCAATGCGCCCCCCGCTCACCTCGGCTGTTCGGGCGCCATACACTTTGGTGCGCTTGTCGTAGCGAATGGTGGCAATACCTATGTTGGCAAGCCGCTGAGCCAGCTCGGCAAAGGGCTTGTTCGGCCCTATAGTTTCATCGCGGTCGGCAGGTCCGCTGCCTTGCACCATCACCACTACGGGCACGTGTCCCTCAACGTTGTCGGGCAGGGTGAGCGTGCCTGGCAGCGACACCCCATCGTGATTGATAACGATGTCACGCTCTATGGGGGCAGCCATGCTGCTTATGTAGCAAAACAAGCTGCATAGTAGTGTTGTGATGAATAACTTCTGTGGCATTTGTATGCGTGTGTTTAATAATGTCTGTAATTAAAGCAATGGTTGAATGTATGGGGTGTGTAGTCGTTGAAAATCAAATTATTTGTTCATAGCACCGCAGTGCGGACACCGCCCCTTGTGTGGGATAGGCTTGTCGCACACGCCACATAGCAAGTGCGACGGTTGGTGCTTGATGTACTGCCGGACGGCAAAGGCCCAGTAGACCAACAACAGGGGGTAACCAATGTAGATTGGCGTGGTGAGCGTAAAGGTGAGATACAACACTACGCACATGCCGCCCAACGAAGCCAGATACGACAGATTGTCGCCAATGTCGGGCTGCCGGCGTATCTCGTCAATCACCGCCACTGCCACAATGAGCATGCACCACACTGAGGCAATGAACAAGGCCATGATGAGTGGCAGCTCGGTGTTGAAGGGGTTGAGCGTGGGCCTGAAGTAAAACTCCACCCAAGTGGCGGGTATGAACCGCTGAATGCTGCCATACAATGCTGCCGAACCGCTGACGCAGATACACAGCAGCGTGGGGTAGAAACTCGGTATGTCGTTGAAGTGGACAATGCGGAATCGTTTGTGGCGCACGCTTTGTATGAGCCAAAAGAGCACTACCAGCCCGAATACCGACAACACGTAAACAGAGCGGCTGTCGGAGAAGTAATAGATGAATTTCGAAATCGGGTCGTCGGGCACCACGTGTTCAAGCAGTGTGCTTTCGTGTATCCACCCTTGTGTCAGTTGGTCGCGCGCCACCTTTACCCACACCGAGTCGGTGCTGTCGGTAGGCACATACATCACGCGTGCCACCACCAGCTGGTCGTGGCTGTTGATGGCTATGGTGTCGTTCACAATGGCACCATAGTCGGGCAGTCCGGCAAGGGGTGGGGCAGTTTGCAGCGACAGTGTGTCTGTCGATCTGAAATTGTATCCTGTCCAATAGTGGTGGTTGATGTAAAAGTTTACGGAGTCAACTGCGCCCTCGCCGTTTGCCGCCCAATGGTCCATTTTGTTGGGGTGCGAGTAGTAGCAGCCCGAAAGTATCAGGCTGAAACACAGACAAAGCAATATGTAAAGGCGTTTGTGCATGTTGGGCAAACTCTTGTTGATGTTCAAAAAAACTACTGGCCGACTTGGTGCAAGATGTTATTTTCTGGGGCGCAGCACCTGCATCTCGCAATGTTTACAGTCAAACTTGAGCGGAAAGGTGCGGCCGTCTGGCAGACGCAAGGCCAGCTTGTCTGCTGCATGAGCTGGATTCTTTTTGACACACCACCCCAGGGCGTGACGTATGCAGTGGCGGCAGGTCATCAAGGGCACCTCGGTGCCTGCAGGTTGTTCCAGTTCAAATGCCGGTTCAATGTTCGACACGCCGTGACGCTTGTAAAACGCCTCGGCCAGGTGGTTGGACACATTGGCTGTAAAAGGCAGTTCGTGTGGCAACATCTGTTTCAGGCGCGCCTCATCGGGGCGTGCTGCACGGTCGCGTTCGTAGCTCGTTTGGTGGTCGGCCAACAACTTGCCGCAGACGGCGCGGCGCCACTCGGTCAGCACCGAGGCCGGTATGAAACGTTCGCCGTTGGTTTGAATGCTGATGTGGTGGGCAGTAAAAGGCGTGTCGCCCAATTTTGACAGTTGGCGCACCATGGCGTCGTGCTGTGGCGAGCGTGCCTCGTCGTGAGGGTAGTCAAAACGCAGTGTAACGTGGCAACCGCTCTCGTCGGCCATGTCGATGGCATAGCCGCCTTCAACCTCGCGCAGTGAAATGTCGGCGGCCAGGGTGCGTTTGGCCGTTTCCTTGCTCAGAGCCTTATCCATGGCAAAGTCAAGGTTGCGGTGCAGGCGGGTGCCACGCTTCAGCGGTGGCATGGTGGCGGGAAATGCCATGTTGCCCTCAACTTTGTTCACGCGGAAGCCTTGCAACTTGCCGTCGGCGTCAACAAAGCACAATCCGTCGCCCGCTGTGAGTGGCGAGGCAAGGTTGGCGTCGGGTTCAAACACAAAACTGCGGCGCTCGATGCGTCCCACTTTGCCCACCACGGGGCCTATGGCCTTGGGAGTGGCAAACGAGTGAATGGGGGCGTCGGTGCGTCCGTACAGAAAATAGTTGGTAAAACCACGGTTGAAGGAGCGCTTGGCATCGGGTTCGAAGGTCAGATGCGAGGTGCCGTATGAGGCGCGCACGTAAGTGTCGGCGCGCTGTGCAAGTATCTTGTCAATTTGTTGGCGATACCATGCCGTCACATTTTTCACATAGTTGGTGTCCTTCAACCGGCCTTCAATTTTGAAAGAGCGCACGCCGGCGTCCATCATGGCTTCGAGGTCGGCAGTACGGTTCATGTCCTTGAGCGACAGCAAATGCTTGTCGTGTACCAGCACATTGCCTCGGTCGTCTACGAGGTCGAAGGCCAAACGGCAAAATTGCGCGCAGCACCCCCTGTTGGCCGACCTGTCAAAACAGTACTGCGAGGCATAGCAACGTCCGCTGTAGCTCACACACAAAGCACCATGCACAAAAGCCTCAAGTGGCACACGCACGGCTTGGGCTATGCGCCGGGTTTGTTCGAGTGATGTTTCGCGAGCCAGCACAATTTGCTTATAGCCTGCAGCTTCGAGCCATTGTGCCTTTTCGGGCGTACAGTTGTCCATTTGTGTGGAGGCGTGCAGGGCTATGGGGGGCAGCTTCATTTGCAGCAATGCCGTGTCCTGCACAATAAGGGCGTCAACTCCCGCATGGTAGAGTTGCCACACCAGGTCCTCGGCGGCTTTGAGTTCGCTGTCCCACAATATGGTGTTTAGCGTTACATAAATGCGGGCGCCATACAGGTGAGCAAAATTGCACAGCCGTGCAATGTCGTCTACCGAATTGCCCGCAGCAGAGCGCGCTCCAAAATTTGGTCCGCCAATATACACCGCGTCAGCGCCGTGTTTGATGGCTTCAATGCCGGTGTCGGCATCGCGGGCAGGTGCGAGTAATTCTATTTTATGCAGTCTGTTGTGGTTGGGCATGGTTTGTTGTTCTTTTAATAAGATAGGCGGCACCTCGGTAGAAAGTGCAAGCAAGCTTGACTTTCTTCACTCGGTTTGCACTATCTTTTAATAAGATAGGCTGCACCTCGGCAGAGAGTGCAAGCAAGCTTGACTTTCTTCACTCGGTTTGCACTATCTTTGAATAAGATAGGGTGACACACCTATTTATTTTTGGCGAAGTTACGCATTTTCTTTCATAACTCGCGTTTTTATGACGTTGAAAGCAGACTTGTGCATACGCCTTTGCATTGTGTGCACATGGTGTTCCCTCGCGCGCGCACGCGTCTGCCAATATTTGTGTTTTTGCCTGCATTCTGCACTTTGGCTCGTAACGCGTTGATATTCAATGGTAAAAGCAGTGTAGACACATGTGCACTTTGTCTGCACTGTTGTCTGCACTGCAATCGCAAAATCTAACAAGCAGGTGTGCGCGGCAATGAGGCGTGATATTCGGTTGTGAGGCAAGCACCGTGTGGCGTGGCGTGCGGTAAACAGGTGGCGGCAGGCCGTAAAATCTGTCACGTGCGGGCGGATTTTCTTTTGCTCCGATTGCTTTTTCTGCCGCCCATGACAGAAAGGCCCGTGTGGCATGACCGGATTTTTGTGTTGCGATAACGGTGTAGTGCAGACACTGGTGTAGACAAAGTGTATATGTGTCTACACTACTTTTAGCGTTGAAAATCAGTGACTTATGAGCGAAAGTGTAGAGTGCAGGCAAAATTGCAAAATTTGATTATAAGGTATGTGGCTGACGAGGGTGGGGGTGACGGATTAACGAGTAAACGTGGAATTTTTGACGGAGTTAAGCTGCACTTTAGTAAAATATCCAAGTCTGCTTGATATTTTGCGCTCGGTTTGCACTAACTTTGCAGCATAAAACAATATTGAACATGCAAGACCCAAAACACATACACATAGCAGATTATAACTATGACCTGCTAGATGAGCGCATTGCAAAGTACCCGAAAGCCGTGCGCGACGAATCGAAATTGCTGCTCTATCGTGGCGGCCAAATCAGCGAGGACGTATTTTACAATTTGCCCAACTACTTGCCTAAGGGCGAGTTGCTGGTGTTTAATAATACAAAGGTAATTCAAGCACGTTTGCACTTCCATAAGTCGACGGGTGCGTTGATAGAGGTGTTTTGCCTCGAGCCGCACACGCCGCACGATTATCAGGTGAACTTTGCCACCACTCGCCGTGTGGCTTGGACGTGCCTGATAGGCAATTTGAAAAAATGGAAGGAAGGAAAGCTTGAACGCACTATAAATGTTGGTGGCAAAGAGGTGTTGCTGACAGCCGAAAGAGTAGGGGTGAGCGGCACCGGCTACGAGGTGGTGTTTGACTGGGGCGACGACACCGTTGCCTTCTCTGAGGTGCTGGAGGCTATTGGCGAACTGCCCATACCGCCATATCTTAACCGCGAGACAGAGGCAAGCGATTTGAAAACCTATCAGACGGTGTACAGCAAGGTTAAAGGTTCGGTGGCAGCACCGACAGCCGGTCTGCACTTTACTGAACGTGTGCTTGCCGCGCTTGACAATAATGGTATTGAACGCAATGAGATAACCCTGCATGTGGGGGCTGGTACGTTCAAACCTGTAAAGAGTGAGGAAATTGGCGGACACCCCATGCACTCGGAGTGGATTGCTGTAAAACGTGAGAGCATAGAACGCCTCTTGGCACACGGGGGACACTGTGTGGCGGTGGGCACCACATCGGTGCGCACGCTCGAAAGTCTGTACTACATAGGTGTGATGCTGCACCGCAACCCCGATGCGCATCAAGATGACTTGCATGTGCCGCAGTGGATGCCTTATGAGTATGCTGCATCGCCAGAGTTAAAGTTGACAACGGTTGAGGCTTTGCGGGCTATAGTTGACTGGCTCGACCGCAACAAGTTGCCCGTGCTGCACACATCAACGCAAATAATTATAGCACCGGGATATGAGTATCACGTAGTGAAGGCTATGGTGACGAACTTTCATCAGCCCAAGTCGACACTGTTGCTGTTGGTTTCGGCCTTGATTGGTGACAACTGGCACCGCGTGTACGATTATGCCTTGTCGCACGATTTCCGTTTCTTGAGTTATGGCGACAGTTCGCTGTTAATTCCGTAATGGTTGGTAAAGGGGTAACAAGTAGACGGGTTAACGGGTAAGTAAGTTTTCAATACTTAAAGCCATTGTTAAAAGACTTGGCAAACTTACCCGTTACCCCGTCAACCCGTTAACTGATTCTGACTACAACCTATTTGACATGAAGCACGATAATAATAAAGAACTGTTGCCGCTGGTTGACGAAGATGGGCACGTGGTGGGTTCGGCCACACGTGGCGAGTGTCATGACGGCATGAGCATGTTGTTGCACCCGGTGGTGCATTTGCATGTGTTTAATGAGCGTGGCGAGGTGTATGTGCAGCACCGGCCAGAATGGAAAATGGTGCAGCCCGGCAAATGGGATACCGCTGTGGGCGGGCATGTTGATTGTGGCGAGACGGTGGAGGCTGCTTTGGCACGCGAAGCACGCGAGGAAATAGGATTGTCGCAATTTACGCCAGAGTTTATGTGCCGGTATGTGCACCAATCAGCTGTGGAGCGCGAGTTGGTTTATGTTTATCGCACAACAACTGATGCGCCTTTGGTTCCGTCTGAAGAGTTGGACGGTGGACGTTTCATGACGCTTGACGAACTTTGGCAGCACATGGGGCATGGCTTTTTTACGCCCAATTTTGAGGCGGAGTGGAAACGTGTGTTTGGTGACAAGTAAAGCGCATAGCACTGCTTTTGCCCTTATAGGTGGGGGCAAGATTGGTATCATAAACGGGACAGTTTTTTGGGGGGTGAGGTTACCTCAAGTCACCCCACCCACCTTCCGCTGACTTGTCTATTCCTGACTTCGTCAATGCGTCACTCAAATCGATTATAGCGGGCTGACAAGGTAGAATATGTCTTATCCTACATTGGGAACAACGAGCCTTGTTCTTTGCTTTAAGGGCTGTTCGCCCTTGTGCCGCTTACCGCGGGGAACATAAGAACATAAGCTACATAAGTAACATAAGGCTGGCGCCGTGTTTTTTTACATAAGTTGAGGCAGGGCTTGCCGCCCTGCCTGTAAGATACATAAGGGCTGCCGCTTGATGAAGAGAACTCTTTAATTGTGTTTCATTATGTGATCACTACAAATTACATAAGAACCAACGACACGGCGCCAGCCTTATGTCTCTTACAGGCAGGGCGGAAAGCCCTGCCTCAGCTTATGTAAAAAACCACGGCGTCAGCCTTATGTTACTTATGTAGCTTATGTACTTATGTCTTCGCGGTAAGCGGTACAAGGGCGAACAGCCCTTAAAAGAGCAAAACAAGGTTCGCTTCTTTGCTTGCGTCACCCTGTTTACCCAATTTAATTCGTAACTCGTTGATTTTCAATACGCACTATATAATGGCGCAAAAGAGTGATGAAGTCAGGAGGTTACCTCAAGTCACCCCACCCACCTTCCGCTGACTTGTCTATTGTATATTTTTGGGTCCAGTCGGTTGATTGTTACCCCCAAACTTCGTTGGCAATGCTTTGTACCAGTGCAATTTTAGCCCATTGCTCTTCTTCGGTAAGTTTGTTGCCTATCTCGCATGAGGCAAATCCACATTGCGGGCTGAGGCATAAACGTTCTAAGGGAATATATTTGGCGGCCTGGTGAATGCGGTCGATGATGGTTTGACGGTCTTCGAGTTTGGGGTTTTTGGTAGTAATAAGGCCCAACACAACTTTCTTGCTTGCCGGCACATATTTTAATGGTTCAAAGCCACCTGAGCGTTCATCATCATATTCCAAATAGAACGCATTGACCTTCTCTTGGGCAAAAAGGATTGGCGCAACCCTGTTGTAAGGGCCTTTTGCAGCCCATGTAGAATGGTAATTCCCTCGGCAGACGTGGGTGTTGACAACTAAGTCGGAAGGCAGATTTTCAAGCGACTTGTTGTTGACTTCAAGGTAGATGTGCATCAATTCTTCCACATCATAACCGCACCCGGTCATTGTTTTCCAGAAATCGGTGTCGCATACCATGCCCCAAGTGCAGTCGTCAAATTGTATGTTGCGGCACCCCGCAGCATAAAGTTCCTCGATTACTGTGCGGTAAGCGGCTGCAATGTCGTTGATGAGTACTTCGTGGTCGGGATAAAATCGGAGTGTGTTCTTTGTGTTCTCCTCTCCGCGGAATAATTCGGCGTAGAATTGTGACGGAGAAGGAATTGTTTGGCGAGCGACTACACCATTGCTCTCAAATTGCTTGACGTATTTGAAGTGTTCTACAAACGGGTGATTCTCTCCACTTATCTTTCCTGTAACGATACACGACCCCTTTGTGGTTTCTTCTCCATGAAACTGGTAACCGTGGTCGAGTTCGATGTGTTCCACACCATTCAGTCCCCACATGAAGTCGAGGTGCCAGTAGCTGCGTCTGTATTCTCCGTCAGTGATGACTTTTAATCCCGCTTCTTTTTGTTTGCTGATCAGGGCCGCAATACATTTGTCTTCGATAGTCTTGAGTTCTTCTGAATCGATCTCTCCGTTTTCAAAAGCAGCTCTTGCTACTTTAATCTCTTGTGGACGTAGGAAACTTCCCACGATGTCTGCCCTAAAGGGGGCGTTGCTTGTTTGATAACGCGAGTTCGAGATAATATTCTAAAAAGTAAAGAGCAGAAAACCATCCAAC
>ERZ1034871.469-NODE-469-length-23879-cov-11.979516_pt1 | contig 23879 bp, 14 predicted proteins | sample MGYA00520631_ERZ1034871 | MGnify/ENA primary metagenome ERZ1034871 (study PRJEB33766, sample SAMN09781721) | gut metagenome | biome: gut microbiome | host: Homo sapiens | place: Madagascar | study: EMG produced TPA metagenomics assembly of the PRJNA485056 data...
ATGTCACGCAGTCTGATGAAACACCAACGCAGGTGATAGCAGACAGCGACCACCCTAACAGCAAGTGTTATATGTGGGTGCACCGTTCCGGAGAGTTTTATACCAGGCGTCCAATCGTGATATATGAATACCAGAAAGGTCGCGATCATCAAAAACCTCTGGATTTTTACAATGATTATAAAGGAATCCTTGTAACGGATAGTTTGCAGCAATACCATTTGGTTGACAAAAAGCATGCAGACGTAACAAACGCAAACTGTTGGGCGCATGCAAGGCGTGATTTTGCGGATGCGGTTAAGGCTGCAGATAAAAAAGATCCATCGTCTGTAAGACAATTGGCTGCATACCAGGCTTTGCAGAAGATCGCCAAGTTTTATAATGCTGATACCGGGTTAAAAGGACTCTCATCAAAGGAACGTCTTCAAAAACGGCAGGAACTGATCAAGCCGATGGTTGAAGAATTTTTTGCGTAGGTAAAACAGCAGGCGAGTGACTGTACAGTACCTCCAAAATCCAAAACAGGTCATGGACTTAATTTTGTAATTAATCAGGAAAAATACCTAAGAGTATTTCTCGAAGATGGTGATGTTCCAATTGATAATTCCGCCTCAGAGAGAGCTATACGTATCTTTTGCCTTGGCAAGAAAAACTGGATGTTCCACAATACTGCAAAAGGAGCCTCTGCCAGCGCAATGGTATATAGTATTTCTGAAACCGCAAAGCTGAATAATCTGCGACCGTATTATTACTTTAAATATATCCTTACAGAGTTGCCTAAACTCTGTGATGAAAGAGGAACTATAGATCCTACAAAATTGGATTATCTCATGCCATGGTCAGATAGCCTTCCGGATGAATGCCGGAAACCACGCCGCTCATAATAGGCGGCGTTGAATTTAATGACTGGCGCATGATTTGACGTTTACTATCATAGTGTCCTCCGAAGGATATGTTTCTGAATCCTCATCCTCAGGAGTTACAATGCCATCCAGAACTCCCGATATGGTTTCCTCATTATAGTGCTTGAATGGTGTAAGTATGTCAGGCAGCATCCGGTAGATTCTGCGGCACTTATCCCTTAATTTCCAGCCTGAGATGCTTTTAGGGCTATTTCGGGCTGGAAATTAAGGTTTAAAATTTCTAGAAGTTCACATGATTGGATTGACACGTTTATAATGCATTTGACAAAACAATGAAAAAATCATAAAATAATATATAATATTACAAAATAATAAAAGAAGGAGAAGAATTTTGATAAATGAATTAAGGAAGCATGATAAAAGAAGTCAGCTTGAATTAGTAAGAGAGTTTGTTGATTTAACAGGGTTAGATGATACGAAAATGATGATTAATTCAAAAACGGGTACTGTTAGCATTACCGGGCGAAAAAACGGATATCAGTATACGACAACAATGCAACAGGAAAAACATGGACAAATTGTGAAAAATTCATCTTTTGAGATAAACGTAGGTAAAGACGCTTTGATTGAACAAATAAAAGAATTACGGAGACAGGGATATAAGCAGTTAGAAATTGCGGATATGCTTGGAATATCACAGTCACTGGTGTCAAAATATTCAAGAATGTGAGGGTAAGGAAAATATGAGTAGGAGCTTTAAGGATATTAATGAAAGATTAGATTATATCGAGTTTAGACAGGATCTTCTATTTGATAATAGTGAGTTGTGCAGGCTAATATATGAATCTGAAATAACAGGAGATGAATATAAAGAAATTATGGATTTGATGGAGAAAATGAGAAATAGACTGGCATATAACCAACAGGTTTCACACGCAGAATTTGAACATGAAATGTATAGTATCGTACCAAACCATAATGGAGATTATCATTTTTGCGAATATATAGCACGAGCCTTTATGGATGATGGAAGATGGGAAGAAGTATTTCTAGCTTTATATGGAGATATGCCAAAATACAGACATTTAAAAGGGTAGCTGGAGTGAGCAACGTATTATGGAGGATGCGGAAAGAATTGTAGTTGCATAAAAAAGATACGGAAATAACAGGAAGTGCAGGATTAGAGAAAAATTGACTTATCTAGTTGAATGGAATGTTTGCACCAGAACAAAAATGAGGAAACTGTTACAAAAATATAAGATGAAAGAGGAAAGCAATATGATGTTATGTGGCTTAAGTTGACCACAGTGGTGACAAGTACTATTAAATTTCTCGAAAGAGCAGTTCATTTTTTATTCTATATTACAATAAGGAGAGTAATGAAAGAAAAGTTTATACAGAATGGGAAACACACTTATCAGGTGAATGTGGGACATGGGAATGCAAAGATTAGTGCAACGCAGATAATAAATGAAGTTGTGGTTGAAGAAATACCGAAAATGATGTCACCGGATCCTATACCATATACTCATTATGTAAGCAGAGGAAGAGAAAAAGCGATAATTGATCGAATCAAAAAAGAACGAATACTACTTCTAAAGGGTGTCGGTGGAATTGGAAAAACAACAACGGCAAAGAGAATATACGAATTAGCAAAACATGAGTATGATCATGTAGCCTGGATTACTTATGATGATAATTGGCAGACTTCGGTGGTAAATAATTTATTTGTGTCGTATTTTCATTTTGGAGAACATTCATCGGAAAAAGAACGATATAAGAAAATTGTTGAATGTGTAACGAACTTGCAGGATGAGCAGACTTTGTTTGTTATAGATAATTTTAATAGAATAAATTCTGCGGAATTAGATGAGATAAGAAAACTTCCGGTAGATTTACTTATTACTACAAGATACAACTTGACTGGCATTAGCGAAGAATATGTAGATATGATGAATTCCGAGGAGGGAGAAAGCTTGTTTTATGAAAATTATAAAAGGAAGGAAGAATTAACTTATCGGGATAAAAAAGATATAAATGAAATTGTAAAACTGTCTCAGGGATACCCATTGGTAATAGAACTGATTGCACGGGCAATTAGTTATAAGAATGTAAAAATAATAGATTTTTTGCAGGAGTTGAAATCAAAGGACTATCGTATAGAAAATATAGATTTATCAGCAGATTCAGACTGGAATGGAAGAGATGTAAATGAACAATTAGCAGAACAACTTAGCAAGGTGTATCAATTATCAGAATTGAATGGACAGGAAGCTGAGTTTATAAAAATTATGAGTCTGTTGCCTCCATTATCCATAATTTCTTATAAAGATATTGCAAAATATGTAGCGACAGAATGTAAAGAGGCGCTGATAACTTTAGACTACAGAGGATGGATTAAACAGACACAAGAAGGAATCATAATGCATGAAATTGTATGTGAAAGTATATATAAATATAATGAATTTTCATATGAAGAATGTATACGAATGTTGGACAGCTTAGAAAAAGACAGTAAGATTGGAACAGAAAAAGATGTTAAGGCAACTCTGAAATATGCTGAATACGCGTACAGTGTGATCTCTATCATGAAAAATAATAGTAAGTTTTGTAAACATCTATTTTTGAAAGAGGCAGCATTGGTTTTTAAAGAAAATGGGAAATATGAACAGGCAAAAGAACTTCTAGATATTATAATAACTGCATATGATGCAGATAGTGAAAAGGATAAATTGCTGTTATCCGAATTTCATAATAATTATTCAAAAATATTAAGTATGGAATCGGATATGGAAAAAGCTCTGCAAGAGGCAATCTGTGCAGAAAAGATGATTGATTCAATGAATAAAGAGAAAGATGCTCAATATGCATTGAACCATATGATTGTAAAAAAAACTGTTGCAATGGATTATGCCCATAAGAAGGATTATAAAACTGCGTTTAAAAAGATGAAGGAGGCATTGTGCGATATAGATGAAATTTCAGAAGAAGAGAAGTGTCAGATTGCCAATTTATATTCCGATTATGCCAGATTGTATTTAGATGTTGGTGATATTTCGGGGAGTATAGAAAAATATGAAGAAACAATAAAAAAATATAATGAAAGTAAAGTGAGTTTGGAAAGTCCTTGGAGGTTTACTACATATACGAATTATGCAAATGCACTTGTGTTAAATAAAGATTGGATTAATGCAAATAATTATGCGTTTCAAGCACTAATAGGAAAATATACTATATATGAAGAACCTAATTATGCAATTGCAAATGCACTTTTAGTCTTAGGAAATATTTATAAAAGTGAAAAACAATTATGGGATGTAGCAGATGTATTTTATAAAAAAGCACTGAAGATAGTTCGGCAGGAGTCTCATCCGGATAAATTCTGTGATATATTAGCAGGATTGGCGATTGTTGAACAAAACATGCAATATGCATTACAGGCTTATAGAATATTAAAGATGGAAGAAAAAAAGTATGATATAAGTACATATATAAATGTTATGGAGGTATTAATTTTAGAAAGCCCTCAAGAAGTACTTGATTTAGGTGAAAGAGCATTAATGCAATATATGGAGGAAGAAAATGTTTCATCACGTCAATATTTATACGCGTTAATGGGAAAAGCTGGGTATTTGCTTAATAAAAAAGAAATTATGGAAACATATTTGGATAAAGCATATGAAATGGAAGATAAGAGGGCGCTATATTTTTATGAAGAAACGAAAAAGATAGAAAATAGTATTCCAATGGTAAAAGGCGAATATGAAAAAAAGGGGATGCAATATATGAGCGAAAGAGAGAATAATCATACTATAATAAATGGAGTTCAGATCAATATTGGAAAAGATAATTCTGTTATTTATGCACAGCAAAATAATGGGACGGCAGAAAATGAATTAAACGATATAGTGAACGAGATTATGGAGCAGATTGGTAATCTAGAGGAAGAAAAAGCAAAAGAAATTATAGATATCGTTGAGATGAGTAAAGAAGAATTAGAAAAAGAAAAACCAAGAGAATCAAGATTAAAGAACTGCCTTACATTATTACAATCAGCAATGACGATTGCGAATGGAATACCAAAACTGATTGGAAATTTAAAAAAATTGCAAGAATTAATTATGCAATATTTGTAGAAGAGTAAGCGCAAAATAATTTGACGGATTGCAACAAGTTAATTATTTACTCATAATAAGTATCAGAAAATGCTAGTGTTTATTATACTTATATTTCAGTCGACTTTTTAAGACGGTGGAGGGCATGAGTCCGGGCGAGCATAGGGAAAAGTGGTAAAATATAAATTGTTTTTACTGCAATCTGAAGAGTTATTATGAAGGAGAGGTACAGAATGGATGAGTATGATGTAGTGGAAGCTGGAACTGATTTACTTTTTGGGGATTCTAAGTCAGTATTAAAAAAAATAGGTCTTTCTATTTTTGAAAAGAAGGAGTTTGAGGCTATATTCGTATTGGCTGGGAAAACGGTTGCTGAATATGAAAAGGATAACACAGAGCAGAATGAACTTAGGAAAATTTTGTTCTGTGAAAAGAATATGAGGCTTTTAGCTAATGAAATAAGCAAGAAAAATATTTTTGATTGGCTAAAGGATTTGGATAGATGTGTTGATAATTTACTTTCTACAAGTGAACTTGATAGCATAAATAAAGATAGATGCAAGAAACATTTTGAGGATATAGTAATTTATGAAGTTAAAAAGTTATTTCCGCAAAGGTATGGTTCTTATTGCCTGGGAGATATCCATGACAATGTTAATAGTTTGATGGTATCGGCAAAATATAGTAACGAAATGCTATATAAGATTGCTGAGTTAATGAAGCAGTGCAATGATGCAGATAAACAGCAAAATAAAACTACACATGAAGACTGGCAGGATAAGAGTTCATATACCTTACATAAATGGCATTTGGAGAGGGTGGAAGTTGATGATATATTTGCGCACAAAGATAGCTATACGGATGATATTATTAAACTAACAGAAACGTGGCAAAAGGAACGTGATGAATATCCGGGTTGGTATATTATTCCATATAATACGGCTGTAGAGTTAAGTATGTATACTGACGAGAATGGATTGTTACAAAAGCATGAGACGGAAGATATTGACGTAATGTTGGATTTTGCTTATGAATTGTGCTGGAGACGTATAAAAACAATGCTACCATATAGCGAGTATGAAGTATTTCACTTAAGGCAGATATGGGACAAGTATTATGTAAAAATTAAGGAAAATGCCGGTGGTTCAGACAAAATACGAAAGTGGTTCTATATAGGGCAGATACTGCTTTCTGATTATAGGGAGTCTATGAATTGGAACGAATGGCAGAGTCTTATGGACATTTTGACTGTCTACCAGGATAGTGGAAATAATGGTAAAGTCGACTTAATGATAGAAAGAGCTAAGGCATGTTATTTTCAGTTAGACATACCGAGTTTGAGAAAGGAGTTGGATCAGTGCGATATTCTGGAGGAGTGTTATGAACAGAGACTGTTGGTAATAGGACTCGAGTTGGAATGTGGAAAATTGGAAGAATCACTTGAAAAGTTAAAGCAGCTCAGACAAGATTTAATTTGTAAAGTAGATGAGAATAATGAAAATTATTATTTAAAGAGTTTAGAGGCATCGGTATTACAATTACTTTCTATTTGTCAGCAGGCATATTCTTTGCATAAAGAAATATACGAATTTGAGCAAATGGGAATCGATGAGATATTAGAAGAGATTGAGCGAAAAAGAGAATTTTTTGACTGGGAATCATGGAAAAATAATGTTGCTAAAGAACTTTTTAACCATTGTGTTGATAACCAATTTGAAAAGGAAACATTTGAACTAAACAGGAGTACAATGACCATATGTTCATATAGTCGTTCGGGTCATGCGGAAGGATACCAGCTTTATAAAGTGTTAGAGAAACTTGGAATCCCATTTAAATGTGGATGCGTTACTGTTATTTCAGATATGGAATTGTCTTTGATAGCGTCTATTTATGATTTTAATAATAGATTAGGTTTGTTACAGTTAGTTCGTTGTTCAAGTACAGGGACAATAGAAAAACTTGTTAATAGAAAATTTGTAATGGATTTAGAGAGTGGGTATATTGACGATGTTATAGATATTTTAATAAATGCTATTGAGGTTAATATCGGTGAAATAATTGCAATGGGAAATGGTTTCCCGGAATATTTAGCTGGGCATATAAGGGAAAATGTTCCGATATTATTGCAAAGATTTTCAAGCCGGGCATCTGAAAGGATGCAAAAAAAGGAATTACAGTTTATTCAGAAAATTATGAGTTGTAGGAACATTCCACCTCGATTTGAAGTAACTCAATTAATGGATAAGCTATTACGGCAAATATCCGAACGTATGAAGGTTAAGCTGCTTCCTCTAATGATGGAAACTGAGATTGTAGAGCAAGTAACAATGCATTCGAGAGTTGACGGTTCAAATGGAATAGATATTTTTGACTGTTATTTTAACAAGCAAGGATTGGATACTTTGTTTGAAGAATATCATGTGTTGATAGATGAAGATGTGATAAATTGGCTATTAAAAGATGATTGGAAGTCTGATTACGAATGGAAGACAAAAGTCGTAAGATTAAAGATTTTAGATGAATATCATCTTTTAAACACTAAACAGCATGATGAATATGTGAAGTTACTTTGGTCAAATATTGACGAGAAAACTCAATTGCCGAAATTGGCCGGTTATTACCTATGGGTATATGAAACGCTGCCATACATTGATGAATCAATTCCCAAATTGTCGGTTAAGAATTATTTTATTACAAATGATATTGCTAAGGATAGCAATGATTTATATTTAAAACAATTGACACTTTTATGTGCGAATGCGGAGCTAGGCTATTGGAATGAAAAAGAGGTGCTTATTATTCTAAATAAGATAAGTAAATACTGGTACAAAATCGCAGAGAATACAGCGAATATTATGTTTGAGGATAATTCTAGAAAGGCCGTATATGCAATAGCAGCTGTGCTGGAAAATTGTAATGGCATGATTTCCGATGAAGCACGAGAGATTCTTATTAAATTGGCAAATGAAATGAATGAAAAGGGAATTTATACAAAGTGTTTTGATATATTTATTTTGCGGGATGAACAATGGGAACGTGATGTACAAGAGAATATTTTTGCAATGAATGAATCTCAATCAATAGATTCTCTTAGAGCTATGGAAAAGTATATTAAACGTTATCCTGATAGTGTTATTACTAGTGAAATGCTTGAAAAGATAGTCAAATTAATTGAGCTTAGGAAAGAACCGGGACTACTTTCTGCTATATGGATATTACATAATCTGGTATATACGAAGAATACGGTTATAGATACTATTGGAATTGAAAGAATAGATAGATTACTGTTTATTTTGGCAGAATTAATTAACTACGATAATACTGCTATGAAAGATATTAAGCATTGTATTGAGCTTCGACAGGCTTGTGCGGCTCTGGCTTTTAGACTATTTGATTGGAAGACAGTAAATTGTGGTAAGGGTGTGGAAAAATGGCGTGAGATTTGTAAATCATCTGATGAGGCAAACGAGGTACGTAATCAGTGGATATGGTAAGCTTCGGTTTAACCTGTTTTGGATTAGGGTATTCCTTTGGTAAGGATAATAATAAGACACAAAAATAGCCGCCCCGACCTGCAAGTTGAGCGACTATTTTTAGTTAATTGATTTAATGGGTCAGCCGTCTATCGGTGGCACCCTTTTTGTATAATTAATATATCACGTATTGGGTAAATTTCAACTCAAAAATCGTAAGTAGGTAGGATTAACAAAATAGGAAATAAACGCACGATAAACGCACGCGTGCGTTTGTTGTGCATCAGAAGTATTCACCGAGCAGACGGAGGAGAAAGAACGAACTGTAGGAGAGGCTGTTCTTTCTCTTTTTCTATTGGTTGCAAAAAGATTATAGCGGATTTTTAATTAAGAAGGTTGTGAATATGGGAATGATTAGTGTTTTTAACTATAATGCCGGTAAAGGTGATTGTATCAGAATCAGGTATAAAGGTATATCAGGTAATTATCGCAATATTATCATTGACAGTGGTGTCGCAAGTTTTGGGACGAAGTATGCTGATATTGCTAGGGAACTGGAATCAATGGGGGAATGCATAGATGTGGCAGTTATTTCGCATGTTGATAATGATCATTTAGGTGGATTATTATACAATCTGAGAATTGGAGTACATCTTCCTATAAAAGAAGTATGGATGAATCATGGTAATTATATTAATAGGAATGTTTTGTTGTCTGTCAGACAAAACGACGAATTATTTACAAGACTGCAAAATCAAAATATATCCGTTAAATCCGTAACAAAAGGTAATGTTTATGAATTGGATGGCGCAATATTCCGTATTTTGTGGCCGAATTATACAGCGTTATAGGAGATGTTTAGGAGTAGACAGGCAGATGTTTTGCTTAGTCGAAAATCAGATTACGGATATTCTTTTTCTGAATTGATGGACATGCCTATAAAAAAACAAGATCCAAGCAGAAATAATAGGGCGAGTGTTATAATGAAGTTGGAATATCTTGGAGCAAAGATGCTATTTACAGGAGATGCATGGGCAGAAGATATATTGCAGGTTGCAGAAGATGGATATGATCTGGTTAAACTTGCACACCATGGATCTGTAAGAAATATATCTGAAGAGTGGGGAGAAAAGATAAAATGCAATAATTATATGATTTGTACAGATGGTGTGATTCATCCGGATAAACAGACAATTGCAAAATTGTTGAAGTGGTATGGAAACATCTGTATTTATGGGGCTGCAGACTGGTGGAAGAAGATGTCAAAGGATGAGCCTATGGATGTTTGTAAGCATGTACAGTATGAGAAGGGAGAATATGTATGGAGAGCAGAGAAAATATAAATCTGGATCAACTTAAACTAGAAGCTCAGGAGTATTCGGTATATATTACAGATACCAGGGGAACTTCATCCGGAAGCGGAGTGCTGTATTATCCGGGAGATGGGGAAAGATTGTTTATTTTTACTTGTGCACATGTGCTTGATGATCTGGTTGAACCGTTTCAAATTTATTATTTTGTACCGGTAGATAGGAAAAATGAAAATTACAGGATCGTAAAGGTGGAGGCTGATCGACAGAAAGTTGTCTATTCCCCTATTGATTCAGTTACTCAAAGGGAAGATGAAACAAAAGAGCATTCTGTAGATGTAGCAGTCATATGTCTGAATGTGGACTGTGAAAATACTTTGGATGCTGCGGACTACATTATAGGAGAAGCACATCAAAGTAATAAAATTTTCATACAAGGATTTCCGGGAACAGGAGTAGAGGGAATGGAGATGCTGGAGTATTTGGATTGTGCGAAAGGTACTGTCCTTCATAATATTCCCGACAAAGAAATGATTCTGTGCAGGATAGAGGATACATTTTTAGATCAAGGGAATAGAGTTGAGGAACTGGAAGGTTTCTCTGGCTCACCGGTTTGGAGTGCTTCAAATAGTCAAAAGAGTATTTTAGGGATGCTTTCCTGCGGATTTGGAGATCGTGTTTACCGTGGAAAAGTAAAAGCGGTGACAATGAATGCGGTTATTAGTATTATGAAAAATCATTTCGAAATTTACATGGAGAAGCATATTTTGGGAATCCCGGAGGATGATGTTGCTCCGGAAAAAGAAGTAGCAGTCCATATACAGAGAAATGTAGTTACGGTAAAAAATATTTATGATGAGTGGCTGGTGGCGCAGACGGAGAAAGTCAGAACCTATATTGATGATGTGAAGTTTCAAAAGGCTATTGATCTGGCAAAAGAAAGTATGAACGATGCGCGCTTTTCGTACTGTAGTAGAGAAAATATCATTCGTCATATGAAGATTTTACTATATTGTTATGAAGGCTGCTTACTTTTGGACGAGTATTACACATTGGAAGAAAATATGAGGGGACATGGTTATCTGGAAGAACATGATCCTGTTAGATGGCTTACGTTGAATTTTGGTAACAGGAATTTCAAGGAGACAGCAACATATGCAAAGAAACTTCTAGAAGATAGTAATGAAACTGATGAGGTGCATATACTTGCAAGAGTATATTTGAGCCTTTGCAAGGCATACGAGGAAAATGTACCTGTAGAGGAAACAATAGGGCTATTTTTAGATGAAAGAGAGAGTTTGATTATTGAATGTAAAGATGCAGATATGAAGACTTTGATATATCAGATGCTTGGATATACATATGGCGAACACTATCATGAGTATACGAAATCAATAAGATGCTTGAATAGAGCATATCGTTTGGGAATGGATCATGCGGTATTGGAGACATTAGGATGTGCATATTACTTTTTCTCAATAGAAAATGCCTTAAGGGAAGATAATACGGTGGATATGATGAAAATTGACCGTGCAGCCTTGTACAAGGCGAGAGAATGTTTCTTGATTTTGTGGGATAAAGCCGATGAACTATATCGCTCGGTAATGATGAAGCGTGAAGGTGGAGTGATTTTTAATACTTTTTATTTCCAACAGGATAATTATAGAATATTAACGATTTATCCTTATCTGATGAGCAATTTAGTAATGAATGATAACAAGGAAAGGCGAGATTTTGAGAAAAAATATGCAATGATAGTATGCCAGTCAGGAAACATTGATTTAACACAGTTTCATTATCTTGAGGAAGAGGACCGAATTCTATTTAGTACACTTGCAGATGAAAGTAGGATACTCAATACACTTGATATGCTATTACGCCTTGGGCAGGGATGTCCGCCGGAACTGGAGGGAGAGCTATATGGTGTTATTGAGAATACTGAAACAAATTTACCTAAAATAGATGAAAGAGAGAGAATATCTGTAGTATCGTTACTGTTAAATCTATATGGGCATGGTAGGAAGAATTTTGGATGGAATGTTGCCACAAAGATGAATATGCATATAGCGTTTATAAGAGAAAATGGCGATCAAAAAATGATCATGACATTTGAAAACTTTTTATATGAAAATACACATAGCATTGAAGTTGCTGAGAAAAAATTTATAGAAAGTTATGAGAGAACTCCGTCTTTTATTACATGGCAGGAACTGCTTCAGTTTTATAAGCGCAATATGATGTTAGATAAAGCTGATGCATTGTTTGAAGATTTGTTTTGCAATCATATGGAATATGTGGAAGCAGAACCGGAGTATAGTTATAGGGCATATATCATGTATATTCTGAATTACGCAAGAGATATTAAATATGCACTGCGTTTTTATCTAGAGCATAAGGCTGATATGAAGGATGAGAATATCAAGACTTTTTGTGAACACGAATTGATGTTTTATACAAATTGTTTTAACAATCCGGAACAATTTGAGGAGGAGCGTAGAGTATTTGTAGAGCAGGGGCTGATTCCAAAGGAAGAATTTCATCGTATTTTATTGATTGTATATATGTGTAATCTGGATAGTAAACATGCATGGGAACATTTTAGCAAGGACAATCCTTATTTTGGAATATTTGGAAAGATACCCTATCTGACAAGAGAAGGAGCACAATTCTTGATTTGGCAACGCAGACTTACACCACATATGGAATCGGAATGGAATGGTATGAATTGTAAAAATGCGAACGTTGTATTACAACATTATAAGCAGGAAAGATGGCATGTTTCAGCAGCGGATATTGTAAAACGTTTAGAAACTAAGATACAAAGAACAATAGCTATTGATGCATGGGGCTTGTATTTACTTGCGATATCCGAAAAATTGGATTATTTATTAAATTTTGACTATGTGTATGTGACTCATTTGTCAATTACCAGAATGCTTGAAGAAATGACTCATTATAAAAATGATTATTTGGAAAGCGTTATTGCATATCTGGAAGTGGCTGATAATGTGAAATTACAGTCTCCGGAGTTTGAAGCACAATTAATGGTTCGTGATGTGTCAGATTATTTTGAGCCATGTAGTACTATTGCTATGGCTTTAGAGGCAGGAGTTCCGGCTGTAATAGGTGCTTTGGACATTGATGTAACAGTATTTGAGAAATTCAAAAATTATATTATCAGACCGAATGGTATTGAAGATATAACGAAATAAGTAACATGCAAAGGAAAATAGATTTTTATGCAAATTCACCACTTCACCGCATTAAAATTTAACATTTTTTTTATAAAATGTGTAAAATATAACAAAAAGTACTGGACAAAATGTCCTATATAAGGTAAAATGCATATATGCAATCAAGTAGCACATTTGAAGGTTGTGCAGATAGTATTGGGTATATTTTACGAATTGGGGGGATTTTTCATGAGAATATATCATGCTAAGGATTATGCTGATATGAGCAGAAAAGCTGCAAATATCGTATCGGCACAGGTGATTATGAAGCCTAATTGTGTATTGGGACTGGCTACAGGCTCTACACCTATCGGCTTGTATAAGCAGCTCGTTGAGTGGTTCAAGAAGGGGGATTTGGACTTCTCAGAGGTTATGACGGTGAACCTTGATGAGTACAAGGGACTAAGCCGTGAGAATGACCAGAGCTACTATTATTTTATGCATCAGAATTTGTTTGATCATGTGAATATTCCGGTTGAGAATACTCACCTGCCAAACGGCATGGAGCCGGATTCACAGAAGGAGTGCAAGCGCTATACAGAGCTGATTCAGTCTCTTGGCGGTGTTGATTTACAGCTTCTTGGTATCGGGCACAATGGTCATATCGGTTTTAATGAGCCGGGCGAGTCTTTTGACAAGCAGGTACACTGTGTGAATCTGACAGAGTCTACTATTGAGGCTAATAAGCGCTTCTTTGCATCGGCTGATGATGTTCCGAAGCAGGCTTATACAATGGGCATCAAGACCATCATGCAGGCTAAGAAGATTCTTATTGTTGCAAGTGGTGAGGATAAGGCAGAGATTGTGCACAAGGCTTTCTTTGGACCGATTACACCACAGGTGCCGGCTTCTGTATTACAGCTGCATAATGATGTTACGCTTGTAGCGGATGAGGCTGCACTGAGTTGCTTGTAGATGTTTTTTAGTTGAGAAGGTGCATGTATATGATAATAAAAAATGCAAGGGTATTTACAGAGGATGGCAGCTTTATGCAAGGCGATGTTGTCGTTAAGGATGGCCGTTTTGACAGTGTTTTGGAGAGAACAACTGACACGGACGCGGCTAATGACAGCGCATCGCAGGAGATTATAGATGCATCAGGTCTTATCATGATACCGGGCCTTGTGGATATTCATTTTCATGGATGCAAGGGAGCTGATATGTGTGACGGCACCACAGAGGCACTTGATGTGATTACAGCATACGAGGCTTCTGTCGGAGTGACGAGCGTGTGTCCGGCTACTATGACCATTCAAAGGAATGAGCTTTTGAGTGTCATGAAAAATGCCGGTGATTATAATTATCATGGTGGTGCACATCTTGTAGGTATCAATATGGAGGGACCTTTTATCAGTCCTTCTAAAAAAGGCGCACAGGCGGCAGAGAATATCATGCGATGTGATTATGATTATTTCTGCGAGCTTCAGGATGCGGCCCATGGCTTGATAAAGCTTGTAGATATCGCTCCGGAGGAGCCGGGTGCGATTGATTTTATAGATAGGGTAAGAGGAAGTGTTGTGGTTTCAATAGCACACACAGCGGCTGATTATGACACAGCGGTAGAGGCTATTGAGCATGGTGCAAGCCATGCCACACATTTGTATAATGCGATGCCACCGCTTCATCACAGGAATCCGGGAGTTATCGGGGCTGTGAGAGATTCAGAAAAGTGTCATGCGGAGCTCATTTGTGACGGAGTGCATATTCATCCGTCGGTTATCAGGGCGACATTTGCCATGTTTGGTGCGAAGCGCATGATTTTAATAAGTGACAGCATGAGAGCCACAGGGCTTGAGGATGGTGAGTATACACTCGGTGGACAGGCCGTGACGGTCAGAGGTCCACTTGCCACACTCCATGATGGGACAATTGCCGGTTCGGCAACCAATCTGATGGATTGTATGCGTTTCACAGTAAGGCAGGCAGGTATTCCGCTTGAGGAGGCAATTATGTGTGCTACAGCCAATCCGGCTAAGGAGATTGGCATCTATGATAAAGCAGGCAGCATTTCTGCAGGAAAGAGAGCAGATTTTGTGCTTCTCAATGATGATTTGGATATTGTGAGTGTGTATATCGACGGAAAGGAGATATCATGTTAGGTTTTTTCAAGAATAAGTCAAAGGGAAAGGTGATCTGTTCTCCGTGCAACGGCAGAGTGGTTCCTATTACAGAGGTTCCGGATCCTACTTTTTCTGAGAAAATATTGGGAGACGGCGTGGCCGTGATTCCTTCTGAGGGCAGGTTTTACGCTCCGGCGGATGGTGAGGTGACAGCTGTATTTGATACGCTTCATGCTTTTACCATGACGACCACTCAGGGAGTCGAGCTGCTTTTGCACATTGGTCTGGATACAGTGATACTAAAGGGTGCTCCTTTTACATCACATATTTCCGTTGGTGATCAGGTGAAGAAGGGTGACCTTTTGATGGAGGCTGACCTGGAGCAGATTAAGGCAGCAGATCTTAATGTCATTACTCCGGTTTTAATTGGCAACACTGCTGATTATAGTGAGATAAAGATGCTCAAAGAGGGGAATGTATCCGCCGGTGATGAGATTTTAAGTCTCGCGTAGATTTGTATAATAATAACGAACTTTATTGGAGTATCTCCAGTTTAGTATACATAATGTAAAGGAGGGGAAATTTATGAAATTTCTTCAAAAACTGGGTAAAGCTTTAATGCTTCCCGTAGCAGTACTTCCTATCTGTGGTATCCTCATGGGTATTGGATATTATTTATGTCCTGCAACCATGCAGGGTGGTGACATCGAGGGAGTGCGTAATTTAATAGGTCTGTTTTTAGTTAAAGCAGGGGGCGCTTTGATTGACAACATGGCCATCCTTTTTGTAATCGGCGTTGGTGTCGGTATGTCGGAAAAGAACGACGGTACCGGCGGTATTGCAGCTTTAGCTTCATGGCTGATGATGACAACACTCCTGTCTACAGGCTTTGTTACAACAATCATGCCATCTATCGCTGACAGCGCTACAAAGACACTTGCATTCGACAAGATTGCAAACCCATTTATCGGTATCTTAGCCGGTATCATCGGTTCTTTGTGTTACAACAGATTTAAGGATACAAAGCTTCCTGACTGGCTGTCATTCTTCAGTGGCAAGCGTTGCGTAGCAATTATTGCAGGTGTTGTTTCAATCCTTGTATCTGTAGTATTACTGTTTGTATGGCCATTACTTTTCGGTGCCCTTGTAGCTATCGGTAAAGCAATCGTTGGTCTTGACGTAGTCGGCGCAGGTATCTATGCATTCCTGAACCGTCTGTTAATCCCTACAGGTTTACACCACGCATTAAACAACGTATTCTGGTTCGATACTATCGGACTTGGAGACCTCTCTCATTTCTGGAATGGCGAGACATCAAAGGATGTTTCATGGAGCCTCGGAATGTACATGTCAGGTTTCTTCCCATGTATGATGTTTGGTATTCCTGGTGCTGCACTTGCCATGGTTAAGTGTGCAAAGACTGCTAAGAAAAAGGCTGCCATCGGTATCCTTGCTTCTGCAGCTATCTGTGCATTCATCTGTGGTGTTACAGAGCCTTTCGAGTTTGCATTTATGTTCCTTGCTCCTGTTCTCTATGTGATTTATGCTTTACTTTATGGTATTTTCACAATGATTACAGTAGCTCTTGGATTTAGAGCAGGCTTCTCATTCTCAGCCGGCGCGATGGATTTATTATTCTCATCTTCACTTCCGGCTGCAGCAAAGACATGGCTCATCATTCCTCTTGGAATCGCAGCTTTTATCGTATTCTACATTGTATTCTATTTCGCTATCAAGAAATGGGATCTTAAGACCCCTGGTAGAGAGGACGATGATGTCGAGGCAGAGAAGAAGGCAGTGCTTTCTAACAATGACTACACAGCAGTAGCAAAGACTATTCTTGAGGGCTGCGGTGGCAAAGACAATATTGCAAGCATTGACAACTGTATCACAAGACTCAGACTTGAGGTTAAGGATATCACTCAGGTTGATGACAAGAAGATTAAATCTGCAGGTGTTGCAGGCGTTATGAAGCCTGGCAAGAATTCTGTTCAGGTTATTATCGGAACCAAGGTTCAGTTTGTTGCGGATGAGTTTTCTAAGCTTTGCGAGTAGATTTGTTCTGCAATATAGCAGTGTTGATTCACATTAGGTGATTCACATAATTTCATAATACATGATTAAAAGCCACACCGGGTGTTATGCCTGGGGTGGCTTTTTTGAGTTCGGGCCGTAAGCTCCGACCGGTCGTGGTGCACACGGACTCTCGTTTTCGCGACGCTGCGCTGTTAAGATACTGTACGGATTATGCCTTTGAGTTTTTCTAGGCTTGACGAAAACGTCGAAACGCGCCTTCCATGGCGCGGTTCTCCTTGACTTGCCTTCCATGGCAAGTCATTTCTGCGCTTCATGGGCATAATCCTACAGTATCTAACCAGCTTCGCTATGCGCTCTCACGAGAGTCGGTGTTCACCCCGCCGGGCGGGGCTTACGGTCCTTACGCTGTGGTGGTAATCCACTCAGGAGAGCTCTAACGTGTGAAATGTATAGCTTTACAGCAAGGGTTGAAAAACAAACAAACGTTTGTTATAATAAATGAAGCGAGGAAATAAAAGTATATTAGGTTTAGTAATTTAAGTATTCATTTAATTTATTGTGATTAGGGAAAATCCAATATCAATCGATTGATAGAAAGAGTGATTTTATATGAACATATGGCTAAAGTTAAGGAAAACAGCTGCAATTACACTATGTGAATTACTTGCAATTGCTACAATTTTTACAGGCTGTGCCTCCACTGATTTATCAGGCACTGAAGGTGCCGGGCATGCCGCAGGAGCTGTAGTGGCAGGTGAGGATTCTTCCGGTGCTTTAGGCAGCAAGGATAATGCGGATGGTGCACAGGGCGGAAGTGACCTGTCGGAAGCTGATTCAGGTGCTAATGGTACAGGACAGGCGGATGCAGGGAAGCCGCAGGAGGATCTGGTAAACAACAATTCCTACGTTTCCCTCGATGCGATTCCTGCATATGATGGCAAGGCATATGTGGCTGTCAACAATAATGAGCCTTTTTTTACGGACAGCGATATGACTACCACTGCTTTTGAAAATTACAGTGATTTGGATTCACTTGGCAGATGCGGCGTGGCTTATGCCAATATCTGCAAGGATATCATGCCGACTGAGGAGCGTGGCAAGATAGGCATGATAAAGCCATCAGGCTGGCATACGGTGAAGTATGATGTGATAAAGGACAGGTATTTATATAATCGCTGTCATCTTATTGGCTATCAGCTTGCCGGAGAGAATGCCAATCCGAAGAATCTTATTACCGGTACGAGATACCTGAATGTGGAGGGGATGCTTCCGTTTGAGAATCTGGTAGCGGATTATGTAAACAATACAGGAAATCATGTGCTTTACAGAGTGACTCCGATGTTCTCGGGCAGCAATCTAGTTGCAAACGGCGTTCTCATAGAGGCAAAGTCGGTTGAGGATAACGGTGGCGGCATACTTTTTAATGTCTATTGCTATAATGTGCAGCCCGGAGTCGGAATAAACTATGAGAATGGTGACAGCTGGCTGGAAGGCACCACAGGAAGTGCATCATCAGGCTCAGACAGCTCAGCAGTAGAAAATAGCGCTGCAGATTCCTCAAACAGCGAGACGATGGTCCATATCACTGCAACCGGCAAGAAATATCACCGGGCGGGCTGTCGGACCTTGAAAAAGAGTGACACAGAGGTAACGCTTGATGAAGCAAAATCCATGGGTTTGTCTCCGTGCGGCATCTGCAATCCGCCGCAGTAGATGTGCATTAGCATTTGTAATTCACTGCAGTATATGTGCATTAGCATTTGCAATTCACCGCAGTAGATGTGCATTAGCATCTGAAATCCACCACAGTAGATGAACATTTGCATTTGTAACCTTTCACCGCAGATGCTCGTTAGCTTTGCAGTACAACCAAGTTTATTGAAGAAACTAGGAAGAAACCGTGCAAATGAAAATATTGTCACAGAGTAAGGGCTGCAAGCTACGGCACTACTAGGGCGCACGCATATGCATTTGATTGAGCGAATAGCGAAGCCGCTTAGATACTGTAGGATTATGCACATGAAGCACAGAAATGACTTGCCATGGAGGGCAAGTCAAGGAGAACCGCGCCACGGAAGGCGCGTTTCGACGGTTTCGTCAAGCATAGAAGCGCAAAAAGCATAATCCGTACAGTATCTTAGCGGCGAAGCGTAGCGAAAGCAAAGCATATGCATGTGCCCTAACGGTGCCGTGGCTTGCAGTCCGTATAATTGCCATAAACCCTTGACGATTGCAAAACCGAAAAGTATAATAGAATAGCTAATGAATTCAATATTTTAATATAGATGGAGGAAACCAAATGGCACTGAGCAAAAAGCCGGTCAACGGCATGAAGGATATACTACCTGCAGAGATGGAAATCCGTGATTATGTGACAAGCGTGATCAAGGATACATACAGAAGCTTTGGATTTACACCGATAGAGACACCATGCATGGAGAATATAGCAAATCTCACAAGCAAGCAGGGCGGAGAAAATGAGAAGCTGATCTTCAAGGTAATGAAGAGAGGCGAGAAGCTGAATCTGGAGACAGCAAAGGAAGAGTCGGATGTAGTAGATTTTGGAATGCGCTACGACCTTACAGTGCCACTTTCAAGATATTATTCAAACAATGCCAACAACCTGCCATCGCCGTTTAAGGCACTTCAGATGGGCAGTGTGTGGAGAGCTGACAGACCTCAGAGAGGCCGCTACAGACAGTTTACACAGTGTGATATAGATATACTCGGAGAGCCAAGCAATCTGGCAGAGATAGAGCTGATTACAGCAACCACTACCACAATCGGCAGACTCGGCTTCGAGAACTTTGAGATAAGAATCAACGAGAGAAGGATCCTAAAGGCAATGGCTGCTTACAGTGGTTTCGCTGAGTCGGATTACGACAGCGTATTTATCACACTCGATAAGATGGACAAGATAGGAGTGGAAGGCGTTGCAAGTGAGCTTGCACAGGATGGCTATCCACAGGAAAATATTGACAAATATCTTGATTTGTTCAAGCTTTTGGAGCAGACAAGGGATGTCACTGAGGGTGTAAATATACTTTCAGAAAAGCTCGGTGAATATTTAGAAGAAGAAGTGGTTACAAATATGACAGAGATAGCTACTGCTGTCAATGCCACAAAGGGAGCAAAGTTTGAGCTCGTATTTGACCCTACACTTGTTCGTGGAATGAGCTACTACACAGGAACTATTTTTGAGATATCAATGCCTGAGCTTGGCGCAGCCTGTGGCGGTGGCGGACGATATGACAAGATGATTGGAAAGTTCACCGGAAATGATGTACCGGCCTGTGGTTTTTCAATCGGTTTTGAGAGAATTATCCTGCTTCTCATGGAGAGCGGATTCAAGATTCCTGAGAGTCCAAAGAAGGTGGCTTATCTGGTTGAGAAGAAATATCCGGCAGACAAGCTTGTTGATGTCATGAACCAGGCAAAAGACGCAAGAGCAAACGGACAGCAGGTGCTTGTTGTGCGCATGAACAAGAACAAGAAATTCCAGAAGGAGCAGCTTATGAAAGAGGGCTACGAGGAGTTTGTTGAGTTCTTTAACAGATAGGAATCTGATAAGCAGCAGTTTAGCTGTGTAGCAGCGGTACCAAACAGTTATTAGAATAAATATATAGTAGAAATATAAGGAGTATAAAATGGCAGAATCAATGCAGGGCTTACATAGAAGCCATAGATGTACAGAGGTATCAAATGCCAATATCGGTGAGAAGGTCACCGTGATGGGCTGGGTACAGAAGAGAAGAAATTTAGGAAGTCTCATTTTCGTAGATTTAAGAGACAGAAGCGGAATACTTCAGATAGTATTCGGCGAGGAAAATGTAGGTGCAGAGGGCTTTGAAAAGGCAGGCACCTTAAGAAGTGAGTTCGTCATCGCAGTTGAGGGAACTGTTCAGAAGAGAACAGCCGCTGTCAATGAGAACTTAAAGACAGGTGATATCGAGGTTATCGCTACATCAATCAGAGTGCTTTCAGAGGCACAGACACCTCCATTCCATATTGAGGAGAATTCAAAGACCAGCGAGGACATCAGACTTAAATACCGTTATCTGGATCTTCGCCGTCCTGATATCCAGAGAAATCTCATGCTCAGAAGCAATGTGCTTCGCGTGATGCGTGACTTTATGGCAAACGAGGGCTTTTTGGAGATAGAGACACCAATCCTTTGCAAGTCTACACCGGAGGGTGCCAGAGATTATCTCGTGCCAAGCCGTATACACCACGGACATTTTTATGCGCTTCCACAGTCACCACAGCTCTTTAAGCAGCTTCTGATGGCTTCAGGCTATGACAGATATTTCCAGATTGCACGATGCTTCCGTGATGAGGATCTGCGTGCAGACAGACAGCCTGAGTTTACACAGGCCGATATGGAGCTTTCATTCGTAGATATCGATGATGTAATCGAGGTAAATGAGAGACTGTTAAAGCACCTTTTTAAAGAGGTCATAAATGTGGATGTTGAGATTCCGTTTAAGCGTATGCCTTGGCAGGAGGCTATGGACAGATTTGGTTCTGACAAGCCTGATACACGCTTTGGTATGGAGCTTTGCGATGTTTCGGAAGTGGTAAAGGACTGTGGCTTTGGAGTATTCACAGGAGCTCTTGAAAACGGTGGCTCTGTCCGTGGTATCAATGTAGAGGGACAGGCAAAGATGCCTCGTAAGAAGATTGACAAGCTTGTAGAGCATGCAAAGGGCTGTGGAGCAAAGGGACTTGCTTATCTGTGCATCAATGAGGATGGCACATACAAGTCGTCATTTGCCAAGTTTATGACAGAAGCTGAGCTTGATGCACTTGTTGCAAAGATGAACGGAAAGCCGGGAGATTTACTCCTTTTCGCAGCTGACAAGAATAAAATCGTATGGAATGTACTTGGAGCGCTTCGTCTCATGCTCGGAGCTGAGCTTGGACTGATTGATGAGAACAAGTACAATTTCCTCTGGGTAACAGAGTTCCCACTCCTTGAGTGGTCTGATGAGGAAAACAGATTTATGGCAATGCATCATCCATTCACTATGCCTATGGAGGAGGATTGGGACAAGATAGACTCAGATCCGGGCGCAGTTCGTGCAAAGGCATATGATATCGTACTCAATGGTACAGAGCTCGGTGGAGGCTCAGTGCGTATCCATCAGGATGACATCCAGGAGAAGATGTTTGAGGTGCTTGGTTTCACAAAGGAGCGCGCACATGAGCAGTTTGGATTCCTGCTTGATGCATTCTCATATGGTGTACCGCCACACGCAGGACTGGCCTTTGGCGTTGACCGTATCTGCATGCATATGCTGCATACAGACAATATCAAGGAGGTTATTGCATTCCCTAAGGTAAAGGACGCTTCGGACCTCATGTCAGAGGCACCCGGAACTGTAGATCCAAAGCAGCTTGAGGAGCTTGGAATAGCTGTGGCTGCAGAGGAAGATGAGGAATAACACTATAATATGAATTTGAAAAAAAATATTTTCAATGCGATTACCATAATACTGCTCGCCGCACTTATTGCGGGGGCAGTATTGCTTAATAACAGGATAAAAAAGCTCGAGACACAGATGTCATACACCTCAGACAACACATCGGTGATACTTTCCGATGTGCAGACCATGCAGGATGATATCAAGTCCACCCTTGAGGAGGAGGCCAGCCTCATAACAGACTGGGACATTTCCTTAAAAAGCGCAGACTTTACCGATATGACATACACAGTCTCTGTCTCGGTGGTGCCAAAGGAGTACACAGAGGATACAAAAACCAGTGTATTTTTCGGTACAAACGAGATACCGCTCGAGCTAAACGGCATCAAGTATACGGGTGAGGCCACACTTCCGCTGTCTGAGGACTATGCAGGCAATGTGACATTTCTGTTTGTTGACGGAAATAAGAGAAGCACAGAGGTGCTCGATGAGTTTGAAGGTGTGACATCAGTGTTCAAAAATGTAGCATCAGGCATACTTGCCGATAAACCAACCTTTGACAATGGCAGCATAAAGCTTGGCACTGATGTAGATGTAGCGGTCATGGGAAATGATTACTTTGACTTTAACAGTGTGCAGCTCGTAGTTGCAAGCTCAGATACAGAGCTAAAGACATACGATATCCGACAGCTGTTGGCAGAAAACGGTACAGATAGTGCAGACTCTGCAGACACAGACTCCATCACATCCGCCTTAAGCCGGAAGGATGATGCCAAAAAAGATGGCTCAAAGAATAACACGGAAAATGATACCTCTGATGCTTCAAAAGAGGACGACGGTAAGCTCCATAGCCTCGAAGGCACAGTCAAAATCGAAGACTTAATCCCTGTCACAGCCGCAAGCAATATCAAAATATATGTCAAGGCAGTATCGGCACAGGGCTACATCTTCACATATGACCTGTTCGAGGGTACCGTAAATCAGGACATCACAGACTTTGAAACCACAGCCGACATATCCGGCGGTGACTACACAGTAACCGACCCGGCCGGCAGCAAATACGAGCCGTAAAATATAATATAAGCGTCATTATTTAAAATCAGTTTTTCTTGTGTTTTCAAGGCGGCTCAGAATATTTATAAACAATATATAACTATTAAATAAGCTCATTTCGCATCAGTGAAATGAGCTTCAAATTTTAAGAAGAAAAAAGTGCCGGACAAAATTTCACGCCAGTGAAATAAGTCCGGCACTGCCAGAATGCAAGGTAGCAAAGCGCCTCGCTCGTAAACCTGAATTAGCCGGAGCGCATATAGTGTGTTCCGAAGAAAAATGTGAACTGCCGCGGAGTTCCATAAATTAAAGAAG
>ERZ1034871.475-NODE-475-length-23773-cov-12.674509_pt1 | contig 23773 bp, 14 predicted proteins | sample MGYA00520631_ERZ1034871 | MGnify/ENA primary metagenome ERZ1034871 (study PRJEB33766, sample SAMN09781721) | gut metagenome | biome: gut microbiome | host: Homo sapiens | place: Madagascar | study: EMG produced TPA metagenomics assembly of the PRJNA485056 data...
CTCCGTGGGTGGCGTGGGTGTGGTTGTCTCCGGCGTGCCAGTGGATCTGGCCGTTTTCGAAGGATTGGCTCGCGCCGTTCTTGAGCTTGCGTTCCTCGGATGTCGGGTATCCGAGCCAGCCTTCGGCTCCGCCCTCCGTATTGTACTTAGAACGGATACATCCCTTCATTCCGAAGGCGCCACTGCCGTTTTTGCCGAGTACTGTCCCTCCCTGGAATTGCTGATTAGAGCCGTGAGTGTTCTTCTGTTCGTCGGATGTCGGGTATCCGAGCCAGCCGTTCTCCCAGTTCTGGGATGCCCAATAGGATTGGATCGCTCCGTGGGTGGCGTGGGTGTGGTTGTCTCCGGCGTGCCAGTGGATCTGGCCGTTCTCGAAGGATTGGCTTGCGCCGTTCTTGAGTTTACGCTCGTCGGATGTCGGGTATCCGAGCCAGCCTTCGGCTCCGCCTTCCGCGTTGTACTTGGAGCGGATGCATCCCTTCATGGCGTAGGTGCCGTTTCGGCTGCGGTTCCAATACACGGTTCCGTTTTGGAAATTCTGGTATGCGCCATGCGTGGTTGTCTGTTCCGGTCCGGCCGGTTTGCCAAGGTCGCTGTGGGAAGCGTGATATGCCTCAATCGCGCCCTGCATGTAGTTTGATGAGTCAAGCTTCCAATGTTGCGCAGCGCTGTTGTTGGCCTTGTAGATTTGGATGTTGCTGCGATTGGAAAGCGCCCCACCCGCAAGATCCAGTACCAGGTTCCAATCCAAGGCTGAATGGAGTATGAAATTATTGCGTGAGCCTTCCGCAATCCACTGTTGTGCTTTGGAATGGTTGGATGCGTACTGTTGCACATTCGTTGAGGAGGCTGCGCGTCCGCCATAGACATCGAGCACTTTTCCTGATTTTATGTTTTGGAAGGTCAAGTAGCCGTTTTGGTCCTGCGTGATTTTCCATCGTTGAGCGGAGGATGCGTTGTTGTTGTACAGCTGAACGTTCGCGCCATTGTCGAGCGATCCGCCATTGACGTCAAGGAGGTATCGAACGTTTGAAGTCGAGGCGATGGCGAAGGTTCCCGCAGGGAGCGTGTTCGCGTAGGAAAGCGCATCTGTTGTCTGAGGGTTTATCGCGTGTTCCGCATTTTCCGCGAAAGCGGTGTTGGTGACCAACAAGCTAGGTATCATGGTAATGCAGGCGCAGCTTTTAATCAAATGCGTATGGAATTTCCTCATTTTTCACCTCTCCAAGAAAAGAATCTCTCGAAGGGTGGACGTATGGGGGTGTATTCGCATGTGGCTGTCATCCTCTCAAGAGAGAGGCTCGTGTACCATGTATTGAGCTATGTGATGGGCATAGGATTCCGATTCGTAAGATTGATTTGGACCATGAAAAGAAGAATAGTCGGGTACGACGTTATCAAATCGATAGCCATGTTTTTTGTGGTGATGCTCCACTACTCGTTTTATACGAGATTCTATTCCAGCGGCCTCGTTGGAACCTCCGTTACCGTGTTGCGTGTGGTGTGCGTGCCATTGTTCTTCGCGGTGAATGGCGCTTTGCTTCTTCCAAGGGCTATGGATGAGGCTAAACATTATCGGAAAACCTTGAATATCATCATTGTGGTGACGATATGGCGATTGCTTGCTGCGGCATTCTTTGTTTTTATTGATGGCTCACATCCAGTCACAGTGAAGAACCTCTTTATATTCCTGTTAGGCGGTGGCTTCGGGGATTATCCAACCGGATATTTTTGGTTTATGAATGCCCTGATTGCGGTGTATCTGGTTCTTCCCGTGATGAAGACGGCTTTCGATTCGGAACGGAAAATCGTATTTAAGGCGTTGCTGGCTGTTCTGATCGGATTCACGGTAGGGAAGGATTCCCTGAGGCTGGTTTTGCAGATGGTTGGATCGGTCACAAATCACGATTTCGCTTCGACATTGAATTCTCTCAACGAATTTTATATTTTCGGCTCATATGGATATGTTCTGTTGTATTTCCTGGTCGGAGGCATGGTCGGAAGATATTTGAAACAACGGCAACAGGGCGGCTCTGACGTGAATCGTCATCCTGTATTCGGTATCTCTTCAGGAAAGGCTTGCATTGGTATTTTCGTCTGCTATGTGCTGACATTGCTTATACAGAGATACCAGCATGCTGCGCATGGCACGAATCTGACAGTGGAAAATGGATATTGGCTATTGCCGACGTTCATTGCGACGGTGCTGATTCTATTGGTGTTGGGAAGAGCTCGTATCCAAGGTTTTTGGGCTAAGACATTCCAAGTGATCGGCATGAATACGTTTGGCGTGTACATGTTGCACTTGGCGGGGTTGGTGTTGCTGAGCAGGCTGCAATCTTTACCATGGTTCCAGTTCATGGGAAACTTGAATTCCATCGCGGTGACTCTGTTGAATATAGTGTTGTGTGGTTGCGTATTTGCTGCATGTCTTGCGGTTTCCGTGCTGCTTCGGAAGATTCCCTATATTGGACGTTTGTTTGCTCTATAGACATCATGAATTGGTTGGTTAAATAAGGAATAAGAATGAACGGGATAAAGATACTGAGAAAAATCGAGCCAAGAGTTGTGGTGCCATTGGCACTTGGCGTGATGTTCGCATTAGGGGATGAGGCTTCCAATCCTGATGGTTTCATTATGCAGAATCGGAACGCATTGATTGCAAAGGTCGTGTTGTTCTGCGTTCTGTTCTGCATACTATTCCACTTTGCCGAGAGACTAATCGCCATGATGGGTGAAACATTAAAGAGCGATATAAGTGAGAAGCAACGGCATAGATTATTCGAATATGGTTATTCCATCAAACCGTGGCTGAAAAATGCGGTGGTCATTGCCATTTGTTGGTTGCCATACGAAATCTGGTTATTCCCAGGCGTGTATTGGTCGGACGCCTCGAAGCAACTGCTTATCCATTATGGTGCGGAACCGTTCACGGATCATCATCCTTTTGTTTTGACCTATCTTTTTGGTTGGTTTGCTGATTTTGGTCAGTGGGCTTTTCATAATCCCATCTACGGTCTGTATTTGTTGATTGTTATGCAGCTCATTGCTGCGCCGCTGATTCTCTCTTGGATGCTTTTGTACACGAGGAAAATCGGCGTTCCACGGTGGCTGTGCCATGTGGAGCTAGCGTTTTTGGCGTTGTTCCCTTTGCTTCCTGTAATGTTCTCTTCACTGGCGAAAGACACTATTTCCGTATTGTTTTTCATGCCTTTCTGCATACTGTTCGTTGATGCCATTCGGACCAAAGGTTCGTCATTGATGAAGCCTCGGGTTGCCATTGCGATATTGCTGTGCGGACTGCTGACTTGTTTGACCAAAAAAGCCGGTGTCTATGTGGTGGTGCCGTCGTTGCTGCTGATGCTTTTAATCAACGGACTATCTAAAAAAGCAAAGAGCGTTGCTTTCGCAATCGGTGCCGTGATTGCCATTATCATGATGGTGATTATTCCAAAAGCTGTCATGCCAGCATTTGGCGTCGCTCCAGGAGGTAAGCAGGAAAGCATTCCGTTTGCTATTCAGCAGGTCGCGCACGACATCAAATACAACAGCGAGGATATGACTCCGCAGGAAAAGAAGCTTGTTTCTGATTTCTTGACCATCGAGTATAAGAAGATTCCCCAAGCCTACAATCCGCAGATTGCTGATCCGGTGAAGGGAACCAGTCTGAAAAATCCGGATTTGTTCAGTGATTTCATGAGGCTATGGCTCAAGAAGACAGCGGAACACCCAATCGGGCATTTGGAATCTTGGATGGGATTAGTCCGTGGCTGGTTCAGCTTTTCCAATAATGACGGTTCGCCAGACAATATGGTGGTCTGTACCGAATCCGCTTGGTATTACAAGCCGATTTTGAAATACGTTCCACAATGGCCGTTGAAGTCGAATGAAAGCGATACCGCACGTTCCGTATATGACATGGAACAGAGCGTGCCTATATTGAACGTGCTTTTCTCTCGCGCGCTTTGGGCTTCCATTTTGCCGTGCTTCATGTTGTACCTGGCATTGCGTCCTGGCAAAGGAAAGTGGAGCCGGGTAGCTTCGATGCTTCCAGTGGATATGTCGTTTGTGTATTTGCTTTTGGTACCGGTATCCGGTATGGGAGGCGAACCGACTAGATATGTGTTGCAGTTGATTTGCATTACGCCATTGTTCTTGGCGTTCATGAGTTCGATGTCCAGAACAGACAGCACGACCAAATGATTCAGAATGAGGTTAGACCGACACGTCGGTCTAACCTCATTTATTTTATGCTTCACTTTGCTGTCTCATCACAAAGAGTGAGATGCAAAGGAACAAAGGAATTGTGTATACGAGTGGAAGCACGTAACGAACCGCTTCTCCATATGCGGAAGTCGGGCCTGCGACCAGTGTGAGCAATGTGGCGATGATTGGCATATTGAGGATGAGCATCCGCCACCAATCCTTGTTTCTTAATGAGACAAACACAAGGAAGAAAGGTAAGACAGACGCCCACAACGCCTTTTGAAATAGGACGTTCACTACTGGCAACATCAGTAAAGTTTGTTCGTAGAATCGGCCAAAGGCCAATCCACCTTTTGTATGGTTTGGCCAAGCTGTGAATTGATCCACGCCAGGATGATGATGAGTGGAACTGGACAGTATCGTCAAATCATCCTGTGTTGGTTTTCCTTTTGAAAAGACATCGAATGAGAACCAAGAAGCGGAAAGACCTGCCCACCCTGCTGTCATATCATTGGGATGCCCGGCCATTTGACGATAACGTCCGAATTCCTGCGCACTTTCGGTTTTGTTCTTCGTTGAGATGTTGAAGCGGGCATGGCCCGCGTCCTGTGTACGATTTTCAGTCGCCAAACAAAGAATCGCAATTGGAAAGCAGGACGCGCAGCCATGCCCGACAGCAACATCATACAGATCGACCGGAACCTGTTCGAGACCAAACTCGACCGGCTGGTCACCGAGAAGATGACCCAGATCCTCAACGCCATGCTCGTCGGCCTCGGCGTCGAGCATGGCGTTGAGGATCTGCTCGACCTTGACTCGAACCAAAGCATCGAGCTTGGACTCGAACATGGCGTCGTCGAACTGTATGATTTTATCGGACATGGCTTCCGGCCTTCTTTCCAATCGCGGTTTTCATGTGTAAGCGACTGAAAATCGTATCAAAGCCGGGCCATGTCCTTTTCATCGGAACTCACAACCGAATCTGCGCAAGAAGACGGGCGTTATCTGGTAATCCTACAAGATATATGTTCTACACATTATTGTTTGCTCCGATGATGATTGGCGTTGTGCTCTCCTTAACAAGAAAAGGGAATCAGTGCGAATAAGTTTTTTGGTTCACGTTGAGAGTGAACGGACTCAAAGGCAAGTTTGAGCCGTTGTACACGATGCTTAAACAGCTGGGATTGCTTTGCCATAGATATTGGATTTGAGATACGCGTTTCACCTCGTCGGAGTGGATACGGAGTATATTGCCAGTTATAGTTGCGGTGGCATTGTGCATGGCTCCGTCTCCATCGGCGACTTGGAATCCTGATAGCGGAGTATTGGTGGCATTTGCGATATTGTCGATTGTTGCGCTGGTCGTGTAATTCGGCCGCTTCGCTTGCAGTTTGACGGCTGTGCCTTCTTGGAAAGTGATAATGGCTGTTGACTTGTCGTTTGTATCAAGATGTGCTTCTTTGGGCAACGGTCCGGATGGCACTGCCTTGTGTTCATTCATGGCGATCCATTGGTTAGCCATGCGTTGGGCGACGATTTCCTTGCCGAGTGGATGGATCGCCTTCGGCGTGCCTTTATCCGTATCGATGGAGACGGTCATGCCAAGATTCTTGTGCGACGCAACGACGGGATTGCTGAGTATGCCCAATTGAGCATTGCGCACGATGGTGTCGTAGATGTAGCCGTAACCGTCGTATCTGGCTAGTTGCACATAAAGGAACGGCAATGTCGCATCGTTGAATAGATTTCGGTAATCGTTTACAAGTGTGGCGAAGGAAATATCATACCGTAATGCCAGATCCATGGAGGCGGAATCATCTTCGCCCTGATACCACAGAGCGCCGGCTACAGCAAGTCCTTGTAACGGTGCGATACAGCTTTTGTAAATGTCTCCACCTTTTATATGGCGGGATATCGCTGTCCCTCCCCAAGCGGCTTGAATGAAGCCGATAGGTATATTCGGATATTGTTTGCGAAGCTGTTGTGCAAAATATTGAGGAATATAGCCAAGATAATTGACGTCATCTCCTGTGGCGGAAAGCCAGGATTTCTCAAAATCTCTTAGCGGATAATCCTTTGTGTTGAGGACCTTGTTCGGTGAAAGAAAATGGACATATTTGTCATTGATGCTGCGTGGAATATCGTTGCGTGTGTAGTGCAATGAGGTGCTTGTCTTGAAAAGCGAATCGCTTTTGAAATAGTCGTTGTAGTTTATTTCCATATTCGACTGCCCAGAAGCGATGAACAAATTGCCGACGTATACATCATTCACGGTTTTTACCATGATGCCAGCCACCATAAATTTCATGGTGTATTGGGTGAGTGATCCTTTGATTTTAGGCAGCTGAACCGAGAACTTTCCGTTTTTAGAGATTCGCGATGAAGCATTATATTGGTTTTTGCCTCCGCGTAAGGTGACTGAGATGGTTTGCCCTGACATGGATTTTGCTGTTGAACCGTTCAGGGTGGTGATTTTGTTCTGCTGCAGAACCATGCCGTCCATCACATAGCTTGGCAAAGTCAACTTACTTCCGTTTTGGTCCGTTTCCTTGTCTTCCGCAGCGCTGGCTGACGCACAACTGAATAGCAGAGTAAAGGCAAGTAGAATCGCGAAAGGGTTCCTGAACGCTCGGACAAATAAGCCGGTACGAATCCGTTCTGCAACGCAGATATGACTGTTTCTGAATCTATTTGCCATGCTTGATCTTCCGATATGTTAATGGGAATTCATTGCTTTTATAGCCTAGGGGCGAGAGCGGACGCAGGCTCGCAGTCCTCCGTCAAGAAGGGACGTCATTATTTGTTATGCTGAAGTGCGTATGTCAGGAAGAAGGGAACGCCAGTCGATGACAGAGGAACAGTTGGCCACGGAACGGGGCTTTGCGAGTGAACGGAAAAACGGCAAAGCAAGAACGCATTTTGTGTTTGTTGATGTATTGAACATCGTTTCCTGTTTTGCGGTGGTCTGCTTGCACACATCTTTGGGTGTGTTCTCGCCTCAGAGAACCCGGTTATGGGCATTTCAGGAGCTGATGCAGGCGGTGTTCATTTTTGCGGTGCCGATTTTCTTCATGGTCAGCGGTATGAATTTACTGGATTATCGGAAGAAATATTCGACGAAAGTGTTTTTTAAAAAACGTTTCGTGCGGGTGGGGCGAGCGCTGATTCTGGGAAGCATCGCATGCTATCTGTTGTTTGGTCTGCTTCCCGGTCTATTCTACGGAGCGCAGTCGATCGCCGATAGCTTCGGCTTTGTCGATTTCTGCAAGCGATTCCTTACCAACTCTATTATTGATATTTACTGGTTCCTGTATTCCATCATTTATCTGTATCTGTTGACTCCGCTGCTTTCGAAGATCGTTCATGACCGTCGTCTCATGGAATATGCCATCGCATTGACGTTGTTTTGCTCGATTCTCATTCCAGCGGCGAAGGCCATTGGCATCAATGAAAAATATTTCAGTCCATTGCTGAGCTGGCCGCTGTTCTCGTCCAGCGCCTTGTTGTATTTCTTGCTCGGATATTATCTGGAGAATTATGGCTTGCCGGTGCGATGGAAAGCTCCGGCTTGGGCAGGTTTATTCGTCGGGTCTGCGGCATTGATGTTCCTTGGAGGACTGTGCTGGAATGGCTTTTTCCAAGAAACGATGAGAACGGAGTACTATAACTATCTTGTCGGCACCGCTTCTCCGCTTTGTGTGACATCGGCAGTGTCGCTATTTATGCTTTGCAAAACGCTGGAGCCGTTTTTCCAGCGCGGTTCCGACAAGATGAAGCTCATGATCCGTAAAGTATCCAGCGTCTCGCTGGGCGTGTATATGTTCCATCTGCTGCTTGTGAATCTCACTCTGTGCGGGCCGATCGGAGGGTTTATCACATTGGGGCAGACCCATCCGTTCATTAAGGCCATTGTGGTCTATGCGCTTACCGGTATCGCGGTATACATCGGCAAGTGGATTATTGCAAAAATAAAGCAGCTGATGCCGTTGAAATAGTTTAACGGAACTCCTTTCGCCGCTAAACGGAACGAATATGGTCATGCCCCATGAGGCTTTTTATCTGAGGACTGATAATTTACTCGGCGCGACCATACCCTTTCCGAAAACTAACCGCAAAGTGTGTTCTTGGGTGCTTCAGTGACGGCCACGAACCACACGTCCGATTGCCTTCACCACATCACGGCGACGGGAGCCGATCGGCATGAGTGGATCGACGATTTTGCGAATCGGATTGTTCTCGCCGACTGCGCGCTCATGTTGCGGGCGGAATACTCCTTCTGGGATTTCCGGTTCGTTCGCCTTCACCACACGCTTGAGCAAACGCTCGTAGAACGGGGTCTCACGCGCGTACCTCCAGTAGATAGAGGCGAAATCGCAATCCGGATCAGTCCAAGGCTTCTGGAAGCCGGCATAATGGATGATCTGCGGATTGCTACGCGACTTCATATATGCGTCGTAGATATCGTTCGGCGCCTGCGTGAAGAGATTGCCCACGCGGCCACCACAATCGTGAACCACATTCCATTCCCATGGCAGATATAGCACATTCCCTTCGCAGTGTGCGTTGAGCACGTCCTGATCATTGTAGATAAAGGCGTCGTTCGAAGCATAGGTGAGCCACTGCTTGATGGTGTAATGCTCACGCATCGCCTTGGTGTTGAGCACCAGCACGCCGGCCTGGAAGTAATCGTATGGATTCTTCATCTTCAGCACGGTTTTCGCGTAATTCATACGCTTGCCATGCTTCACGTTCAAATTGCCAAGGAAATCGATATCACGCACCGCACCGAGCAGCTTGTCCTGCAAATCGATGTTGTACAGCTTTGCGATATCACCGTTGATGATGATGTCGGAATCGAGGTACAGCACCTTGTCATAGAAAGGCAGAAGCTTTTGAATCAGGAAACGATAGTACGTTTCCACGCTGATATGGGCGTTGTTGGTGGAAAGCTCATATCCGGCAAGCTCACGGTCCACATTGGTGAATCGCAGATTCATGTTCGGGAACTGCTTGAAGAAGCCGCGCAGACGTTCCTGCTTGTCCCAAGCGATGTTGCGCTGCAGCACCGTGATGTCATAGAAGTAGCGTGGATCGGCGTTCTTCATGGCCGAATACACCGTGGTAGTCAACTGCGGTACGTAATTGTCATCCGCCGCGAACACCACTGGAATGATCGGCTTATCGGTGACATCAAGCGGCTTGAGCTGCTCAGCCGGTTCCGGATTGGTGAAGTGCACGCACTGCAGCTCCTTGAATTTCCAGTTGGAGCCGATCCGCTTGTGATGCATGAGATAGATGTTCAGCAGGCGTTCGGAAAGGTGACCTGGCGTGCGCAGCGCCTCCTTGCTGTACGTGCTGTAATCGGTGTTTTTGTCGAATTCCTCGAGAATCGGGAACATCCATTCACAATAATTGAAGAAGATCTCCTTCTTCATAATGAACATATTGCAGAAGCACGCCTTATTGCCGTTGAAGAAATCCTGTGCGTCCTTCTTATAGTCGGGATACATATTGCACAGAATCTGATAGCAGCGCTTCAAATCGTCATCATGCAGCAGGGGAGCGGCCTCCCACAAAGCACGAGGACTTCCATACTTGTTGATGATTTCATCCAGATCGCCAAATGGAGTTGTGATGACATCGTATTGTCTGACTACGCGGGCGATATTATCATCGTCCAAACCGTATTCCTTCGCAGTCTTGGCACTGATATAGTCATCCATGATTTCTCCGAACGCGTTTTCCTCATGCACGGTTTCGGAAAAATCGAAATAGCGGCGATAATGACAGAATCCGTAATAATCCGCGTCAATGTTCTTCCACGCCCAGTATTGGGTGGTCAGTTCGCAGTAACGTGGATTGCGAACTGAAATGTTCTCTCCTTCGTCATCATGGAACGCCCACGGGAAACGATAGCTGCCATTGTGCAGACCAACCTGCACCGGCTGCATGATGGCACTGTTGAAGGTGCTGACGTTCTTGTGTGTAGTGACGAAAATACGGATACGCTGATTGACATATTTTTGCCTATTGCGCACTGTGTCCAAATCTGCAAGCAATTCCTCGGCACGGTGACGGACGGTCAGATAACGGTTGTTTTCAATGTTGCCGGTTGCCGGAACATCGATGGCGTCCGCAAGTCTTTTCCACATGTTGGCACGATTCAGAGAATCGTTATTGTCTTTAGATGTAATGGCCGCCCATGCGTTGTCGCGGGTAAAGCGCCAGATTTCGCGGGCGGTGATTGCTGGGCCGAACGTTTCGAACATGGCTTGAATTGCCTCGGCCTTGTCCTCATCAGCTATACGGACATTAAGGTCATTGGCAAGTAATTCGGTCGCCTTCCAACGGTATCCATTTACGCAATCTTGCAAGTCAAGACTTGGATTCTGATTCGCAAACAATTGTGCCGCGTTAAAGCATTGGCTAAATTGCTGACAAAAATCGGCATATTTACTGGCTGTGACCTGATTCGTTCCGGTGACACCTCGGCCGTAGTGGTATTGATATCCACGGCATTCCTTGTAAGACCGGTAAGTGTGCGCCAGCGCCGAAATGACGAGACATTCATAACCGTCCTCAGCTCGTTCAAGACGCTTGCTGGTCATATTATTAAATGCCTTTTTAAGCAAGGAAGTCTTGAAAAGTCTTTGGGTTACTCGCCAATCTACCTGCTGGCCATTAGCCTCGGCATAGATGTTTCGAACGATATCGGTGCCAGTGCAGTTCTTGGTTTGAGTGTTATTGAATGCTTCAAAGGCTTTACATTCATCGTCAAGGATGCCGTTTTCACCTATGACGGAAATTCCAAAATGCAGGATGTCAACGGGATGCTGGTTTATCTCTTCTGCAAGTTGCGCACATGTTTCCGGAGCGAGATCGTCATCTCCGTCGAGGAAGAAAGCATATTCGCCGCTGGCATGCTCGACACCGGTTTTGCGCGTGAGATGAAGTCCTTGGTTGTGTGGATGCGTAACAGGAATGATGCGTGGATCTTTTTCTGCGGAGCGTCTAAGAATTTCGGCGGTGGCATCCGTACTGGCGTCATTGACAATAATTGCCTCGAAATCCGAAAATGTTTGGTTACTGAGACTGTTAAGACATTGCTGAAGATATTCTTCAACATTGTATGCGGCAACGATAATAGAAATTTTAGGCATAAAATTTTCCTTAAGATATTTTCGATATTTACCGAATGAAAATCTGTTTTACTTTCTGAAGCAGCGTATTAATATGAGGAGATTGCTTTTCTCGATTTCTGAGATCGTTGAGATGATTGAGAGCTGCTTCTGAAAATGAACGATACCTCTCAGAAGGATTTTCATTGTTTACTAATTGTTGGGCACAACGAATCCATTGAATAAAAGGCTCATGTTCAGAGAAAGGAAGTTGATGATCCCAAAGATAGTATGCGTCATCGCGTGCTAAGCGCATGAGTTCGGCTGCTATTGCATCTTCTCCGAAGAGTTCGGCTGACTTCAGCGCAACAGATATTTTTTCAGCATTGTTAACGCGAATATGCCAATCGTTCATGAGCAATTCGAGTTGATGGTTTTTTAAGTCATCGACGTAGATTTTCATATCGAAGGATTTAAAAGAATTTGCATACTGATATCCGGCTTGGATTCCATCGTTGAAGGCCTTTGCGTTCTTTAACCATTTTTCGCCAGAGATTGGTTGGACATTCGTAATTCCCCGTCCAAGATAGTAGCGGTAAAGAATCAGGTCATTGCGGAAGGTTTCATGTTTAGCTGAGCTTGATATAACTAACCATTCATAGGCATCCTGTCCGCGTCCTAATCGACTATCGGTCATATTTGCAAAAGCATTTTTAAGCAAATCTGATGAGTAGAGGCGTTGCAATACTCTCCAGTCTTGTTTCCTCTCTGCGAAAGTGGATTGAATAATCTCTTCGTTGTGGGCATCGGGAAGTTGCGCATTGTTTTGTTCCAACATGCCATTACACACGTCTTTCGGCATATCGATTCCGAACAATTCCATTCCGAAATGAATAACATCTATGTCTGGAGCGCTAGCTTGAATAGCTATTTTGAGTTCCTGAAGTGCATTTTTTTTGAGCTCGTCATCAGCATCAAGGAAAAGCGCGTAATTGCCTGATGCATGCTTAACACCTGTTTTACGTGCAAGATGGGTGCCCTCATTATATTTTTTTATCAAAGGGATGAAACGCTGATCTTGAGAAGCGACTGAAGTAGCAATGTCTGCTGCATTGTCAGGGCTGCCATCCACTACAATGAGTGCCTCCCAGTCATGAAAAGTCTGGTTTTGAAGACTTTGAAGACACTTGCCGAGATATTCTGCATTGTTATATGCAGGAATAATCACCGAGAAGAGTGGCATTGGGGTCCCTTTCTTGTCGATTGCGTCTTGTACCTAGTGTTCTTTGGCATTTGACATGTTCAGTATTATAAGTATTTGACGCTACATCGTCCGAACAATCAAGGTAATGAATGAGGTACCGGAATATGAAATTAGACAATAACGGACCTTTGGTGTCTGTAGTCATTCCTGCCTATAATGTGGCGGAATATATTAATCAGACAATCGCAAGTGTGCGAGAACAATCTTATAAAAATTGGGAACTGATTGTCGTGGATGATGGATCGACAGATAGGACCCTTGAAGTAATTGCTGAGTCGGTGAAACAGATTCGGCAGCATGTTGTTGTTCATCATCAGGAAAATGGTGGTCTTAGCGCGGCAAGAAATAGCGGTGTTAAATTAGCAACTGGTGAATATGTTTATTTTCTTGACTCTGATGATCTCCTGCCGCAAAACGCCTTGCTCCGTTTTGTTGAGTTGTCGTATCAAAATGCTTTGGATGTTCTTTCATTCTCTGCGGTGAACTTTGCGGATGATTCTTACGCTATGGGGGATGAGGAATCGACGAAACGCCGTATTGAGGAATATGATGAGTATTATGATCGCATAAATAATCAGATTTGTGTTTCTTCGGGCGAAGATGCTTTTATTTCAATGGTTAATAGTAATCATTTTGTTCCGTCTGCGCCTTTGTCATTTTACCGGAAGACGCTCGTGGAGAAAACTCCGTTTTACAAGGGAATTTTGTTCGAAGACAATCTTTTTATGACACAGATTCTTCTTAAGGCAAGGAGAGTCGGCATAATTAATGAGAAATTATATAAACGCCGTATTCGTTCGGGTTCGATTATGCACAATGATGCTCATGATTACATACGCCGTTTTGCTAGTCATTTTGTTATTTCTGAAGAACTGCGAAAAATGCTCGGTGATTGTTCTAATCATGTCTACGAAGCATTAGAATCTATATATTCTCGGTTCGTGGCTCTCTCAATGGATGATTATTGTAAACTGCTTCAGCGGAATCAAATTGATTTGCTTAATTTGAATCAGTATGAACTCTGCCGAGATTCATTGGTGCAGTATCAGGTTTTTTATAAAACTCAGTTGGCGAATATGCATGTCAAAAGTGAAGAACTATATGCGGAAAATATGAGTCTTAAACAAGATAATAGTTTTCTTGAAAAAGAAACGCAGCAGATTAAAGATTCATGGACTTACAAAATAGGGCTTGTAATTACTGCACTGCCCAGATGGGCTAAGCATCAAATAACTAAATAAAATAAGGGTGTATAAGGCGTTCTTATACACCCTTATTTATTCTAATGTGCCTAGATAGCTGTCCTTGGTATGATTGAGAGCGATTTGCTGTTGATAAGTCCGTAGCCATTACGGTGTCCGGATTCACGGATTGCGAAGAAACAAGAGTTATCTTCATTGGTGTATGCAATTTGCTTAGGATGACCTGGACGTTCTGGATCTGGAGTCATCATGGCAGCTTGCAGTCTGAAATCGCCGTTAGTGAATAAATTGAGAGGCAATTGTAGGTGGGCTGTGTGATGTCCCTGTTTTACTATTCTCAGTGAGTCGGCAGAATCATAAATGATTCCACCTCGTTTGACGTCAAATAATGTGAACGTGATAAATAAATCTCCGGAGTCTCTGGACTCGTATTCCAAATCGAAATCGAAAGGAGAACCTCCGTTTACAACAACTTTAGACACAGGTTTGATTTTCAGGAGGGGGCATGCCTCATTCAAACCTTGTTCATAGGCTCCGTCCACCTGCTTTTTCTGTTTCTTTGCTGTCAGATTCTCTTCTGTATACCGATCGGCAACATCATTCTTATCTCCGCTTGCAATAATTTCGCCATCTTTGATGAGGATGGCGTTATTGCAGTACTTCTTCACCGCGTCCATGGAGTGGGTAACGAGAATGACCGTCTTGGTCGGATCTTTCTTGATTTCGGCGAAGAAATTGTCGCACTTGCGCTGGAACGCCTCGTCGCCTACGGCGAGCACCTCGTCGAGCACCAGAATGTCTCCTTGGGCCTTGATAGCCACGGAGAAGGCGAGACGCACCTGCATGCCGGACGAGTAGTTCTTGAGCTTCTGGTCCATGAAGTCCTCAAGCTCGGCGAACTCCACGATGTCGTCGTACATCGCGTCGATTTCCTCATGGGTGAATCCCAGGAGGGCGCCGTTGAGGTACACGTTCTCACGACCGGTCAGTTCCGGGTTGAAGCCGACGCCCAATTCGATGAACGGCACCAGTTTGCCCTTCACCATCACGGAACCCTGCTCAGGCACATAGATTTGAGAGATGATTTTCAGCAGTGTCGATTTTCCGGAACCGTTACGTCCGACGATACCGAAGAAATCGCCCTGGTGAACCTCGAAATTGATGTCGCGCAGCACGTGCTGTTCGGTGTAACCCTTGATGCCTTTCGTCCAATTCAGGAAAGCCATCTTCAATCCGGTGGCCTGCTCCGTGGGAAGGCGGAAGGACTTGGCCACGTGCTCAACCTTCAGCACCACCGGCCGTTCATCGACAGTGTTGTTTTCAGTCATCGAAACCTCGGTCATGATTTAGAGCACCTCCGCGAACTTGGCGCTATACTTGCGGAACACGTGGATGCCCAGCCACAGAATCACGGCGGACAGCACGTACGGCAACAGGCACAGTATCTTGTTATCCACCATGCTCCATACGGTTGGCACGTATTCCGGAGACAGTAGGTTATGGCGGATATCCATGATGGTCTGCGTGGTCGGGTTAAGCATCAGAATGTCGGCAGCCCAGGAGAACTCCTTGTTCTGCGCCACCATGGAAATCGGGTAGATGATAGGCGTGGCATAGAACATGGCCTGCAGCACCACTTCCCAGATATGGGCCACATCACGGAAATACACATACAGCGAGCCCAGAAGCAGGGCAACGCCGAGACCAAGGCAATACAGCTGGATGATGCTGAGCGGAACCAGCAGGATGCGCCAGGTGTAATGCGCGTGGGCGAAGAAACCGAAGAGGATGACTACCACAAGGTTGATGCCCAGGGAAATCATGGAACCCATCGTGGTGGACGCCACAATGATGTAATTCGGGAAATGGATCTTGCGCAGCAGATCGCCACGATCAACGATGGCGCGCATGCCCATGCTGGTCGACTCGGAGAAGAAGCTCCACAGGCAGGTGCCGCACAGCAACGAAATCGGGAAAGTCGGAGTGCCATCCGAGAACTTCAGGAACTTCACGAACACCACGTACATTACGGCGAACAGCATCAACGGTTTCAGCACGGACCACACCATGCCAAGGAACGATCCCTGATAACGCAGCTGGAAATCGGTCTTCACCAGTTCCTTGAAAACCACCATCGCATAGTGGTACCTCTTCCTGAGGCTTTCGAAAAAGTCTTTCACAAACGTCCTATCCTACTCGTGCGAAGCATTTGGGCGCAAAGTTCATAGAGCGTCCCTCTTCGGCAGTACTCTCATATATTCTATTGAGGAAAGGACGTTTGTCTTAGTAAGGCGGAATATCTCACATGGTTCTCACAGCGGAACAGCACCATCCGAATATCAAGATCTTCGTTTCGGCACATAAGCAGGCCACATTCCCCCAAGGGAACAGCATTATTCCGGTGCAGGTGGGCGCGGCGAACGCCGTGACCCGTTTCACGAACACCTTGCATGACGACGAAGGCGAGAACATCTCCACGGAAAACCCGCGTTATTGCGAGCTGACCGCGCAATATTGGGCATGGAAGAACGAGGATGCCGATTACTACGGCTTCTGCCACTACCGCAGGTATTTCGATTTCACCGGCACTCCGCACAAGGAGAACGATTACGGAGAGATCATCGATTCGTATATCGACGATCGCACGCTTGCCGAATATGGTATCAACGATGATGCGATCGCGCGTGCCGTGGATGGCTGGGACGTCATCACCACGCCGTTGAACGACGTTCGCCGTATCGGCGGATTCTCGAATCTCAAGCAGCACTGGGATGCCGACGAGCACCTGCGTTTGAAGGATCTGCGCCACATGTACGACATTCTGTGCGCACGCCACCCTGACTACAAAGTGGATGCTGACGCAGTGCTCAATGGACGAGCTGCGGCATTCTGCAACATGTTCATCATGAGGAAGGACATCTTCTTCGAATACAACGAATGGCTGTTCCCACTGCTTGATGAGTTCGCTGCGGCAACCGATTTCAGCAGAATGGACGTGCAGACCACACGTACGGTGGGGCATCTTTCGGAACGGCTGCTCAACATCTTCATTGCGCACAAGCAGCGTACCGGTGCGCATTGGAAGGTCAAGCGACTGCAGTGCGTGCATTTCCTGCATCCGGAACCGGCCACCGTTCTCAAGCCGCTTGATGCCGGATACAAGAACGTGGTGCCGGTGGTGTTCGCCGCAGACAACAACTATGTGCCGATGCTCACCACCACCATCTATTCGATGCTGAAGAACGCTTCCAAAGATCGTTCATATGATGTGATCGTATTGGAACGGAATATCTCCGACGAGAACAAGCAAAACATACGTCAGTTTTTCGAACGGTTCCCAAATGCCGTGATCCGCTTCTTCGATGTGAGCCGTTACTTGGCTGGCTTCAATCTCACCACCAGCAATGCGCATATCAGCATCGAAACGTATTACCGTTTCATCATCCAGGAGGCGTTGCCGTTCTATTCGAAGCTGCTGTATCTGGATTGTGATCTGGTGGTCAATGGCGATGTCGCCGAACTGTTCGATACCGAACTTGGAGATAATGCGATCGCCGCCGTGCCTGATATCGACTTCATCGGCAATCTCAATATGAAAAACGGCGAACGAGCCGAATATGTGCGCAAGCAATTGCATATGCGCGATGCGTACGGCTACTTCCAGGCCGGCGTGCTGGTGATGAACCTCGACCGTATGCGCAAGATCCATACCGTCCACGAATGGCTGGAAATCGCCTCCAAACCCGGATACATCTATAACGACCAGGATATTTTGAACGTGGAATGCGAAGGCCTGGTCACGTATCTGGATTATTCGTGGAATGTGATGCACAACTGTGCCGGTCGTGTCAATGGCGTATTCGATTTCGCGCCCGCCAATGTGTACAAGGCATACATGGCGTCGCGTAAGGCTCCGAAAATCGTGCATTACGCCGGTTTCGACAAGCCATGGAAGAATCCATGGTGCGATTTCGCCCCGTTGTATTGGAATTATGCGCAGGAAACGCCTTTCGTGGCGCAGATGATCGCAGCAATGAGTGGTGTGGAACGTCCCGCTCCGCCGGAACATCATGAGCGTGCGATCGCGGAGGACAGCCCCATCCGCAAGTACGTGGATGTACTGGCTCCGACCGGTTCCAAGCAGCGCGAACTGATGAAGGTGGTGGCTCGCAAGGTGCAGGGCAAGCGGTGATTATCCTTTTGTTGGGATTTGATTAGAAGGATATATCTGGTTGGATTCCAACAAAAGATTTAATGAATTATCTTCTAAGGAATGTCTGTTCCTATAATATGTTTTTCTATGCAGATGGAATGTAATTTTTCCCATGCATAGTCGAACCATCTGCCTTTATTACGATCGATAGTAATCCGGAAAATCCATCGACGTAAATAATCAATACAAATACATGAGGTGAGAATGAATAGTCCCGCTATGATAATGAAAGGGACTAGTGCTCGAGAATTGTATATATTGGAGATGTTAAATAATTTCTGCCACAATAGCGTTGAAGAAAGTGGATAAACTGTTATTAAATATACTGAAAACATCGATTTTGCGATGCTATTAATTATCCTATTGACAAAATGATGTTCTTTAAATAATGCGAAAGTGCCGAAACTAATAAGCATTACCGGAAGCATCCATTCATTTTTTCCTAACATTCCCTGTAAAGATGGATCATTTTGTGTTCCATAATTGATGGACGACAAAAAGATTACACTGACAGTTGTGATGGCATATCCGGCGATAATTGCCAGTATGCTTATTTTCGTTTGAATTGGATCCTTGATATACCAGCGCCAGTATGATACTAACGTGTAGAGGTATAAGAAAATAAGAACATTTTGTTCTGGCATGTCAAAAGAAATGAAATTGAAGATGCCTCCGCAGATGCTCCACATAATAATACATATTAAACAGCATGCTTTGTGTGTTTGTTTTCCGAGTGCTTGCAAGCCTTTGGTGAAAAATGGCATCAGAATCAAGAAGACAGCGTAGCTCGTTGCATACCACCATAAATTAGTGGAAATCGGGAATATGGTGTTGAGTACCAGCTGTGTGTTTATTTGCGCATGTTGGAAAAGGTAAAAGAATCCGAAGAGTGCGATGCTGTAGAAAAGAACTTCGCGCTCAAGGAACCAGAGTCTTTTGAAACTTGCCTTGAGACTTGTGGGTGATTCACAAAGAAACCACGCTGAGATAAGGAAGAAAAGGACTACGCCGATTTTGCCGCTCGGATAGAAGATGCCCTCGAGCACAACCTTTTTGATTGACAGGGCTTGACTCCAAACGTCAAAAGTGTTGAATACTACAAAATGACGAAGAATGATTAGATAAGTGGCTATGATGCGTAGCAATTCAATACTGGAATTCCGTGTATTTTTATAATGTTTAGACATTATTCAGTCGGCTTTTGGAGTCAATTAGCATAACTGTTTTACTAAAGATGGAAGGAGCATGCGAGGTTCAGTCCCTGCGGAACAGGTCGCGTGTGTAAACCTTGAAATCCACGTCGTTGAGATCGCCGTTCCAGCGGTTTGCCACGATCACGGACGAACGGTCCTTGAAATCGCTGAGATCGTGGGTGACCTCGCTGCCCTGGAAGTCGGGCTTGTCCAGCGTGGGTTCGTAGATGAGCACGGGGATGCCATTGGCTTTGAACTGCTTCATCACGTCCTGGATGGCGGATTGGCGGAAATTGTCGGAACCGGACTTCATGGTCAGCCGGTAGATGCCGACGACAGGGTTTTGAACGTCCTTGATGCGTTCCATCACTTCGGATGCCACGAATTCCTTGCGTGTGCGGTTTGCATCCACAATGGCTTCGATAAGGTTCTGCGGCACCTGATTGTAGTTGGCAAGAAGCTGCTTGGTGTCCTTCGGCAGGCAGTAGCCGCCGTAACCGAAGCTGGGATTGTTGTAGCCGTCGCCGATGCGCGGATCGAGGCATACGCCGTCGATAATCTCCCGGGTGTTCAGTCCTCGGCTTTCCGCATAGGTGTCAAGTTCATTGAAATACGCCACGCGAAGCGCCAGATACGTGTTGGCGAATAATTTGATGGCTTCGGCTTCGGTGGTGCCGACCACCAGCGTGGGAATGCCTGTGCCGCCATCATGATTGGTGCGGGTGGATTCCGCCGGGTCAGCGCCTTCGGCAAGCAGGTGCGCGAATTGGCGTGCGGCTTTGACGGATTCGGCATCGTCCTGCGGGGCGCCTACCACGATACGGCTTGGATGCAGATTGTCGTACAGCGCATGCCCTTCACGTAGGAATTCAGGGGAGAAGAGGATATGGTCGTCGTTGAGGTTTTCGCGCAATTGCTGCGTGTAGCCGACGGGAATCGTCGATTTGATGACGATCCAGGCTTTCGGGGAATGCTGGCGAACCGCCGCGATCGCAGCCTCGACGCTGGACGTATCGAAATAGTTTTTCTTCTCGTCGTAATTGGTTGGTGTGGCGATCACCGCGAAATCGGCATCCGTATACGCTTCCCGCGCGTTGATGGTGGCATGGAAATTGAGTGGCCGTTCTCCGGACGTGTTCTTCTCCAGAAACTCGGTAATCACCGGATCGACAATTGGACTTCTGCCATTGTTCAGTAGCTCGACCTTCTCGGGAACGATGTCCAGCGCGTGGACCTCGTTATGCTGGGAAAGCAGCAATGCGACGGACAATCCGACATAACCAGTGCCTGCAACCGCGATTTTCATAATCAAACTGCCTTTCCCATCGCTGTCATGATCCTAAGCCATTGTAGACAGGTCATTTCGGCAAATTGACGAAGCCGGTGTCCTTCAGGTAATTCTTGCCGACGCTCATGTCGTATTGAATGAGCTGGTAGTCATGCAGCAGCTGCTTCGCCTGCTTTGAAAGATCTTTCTCCTTGATGAGTTCGCCGTGCGCGTCAAGGTACGTCGGAGTATCCGCGTTGCCGGAGGAATCCGGCACGGACATAGCCGGAATCGCCTGATGCATTTCGGTGAGGAACGCAAGATACGGGCTGACCTTCGCGTCAAGATGCTCGGCGAGCTGGGCGGAGAAATAGTTCGAAGAGGTGTAATCGCTGGAAGTGGCGTCAAGTTTGGTGTCCGCCGAACGGGACGCCTGGTTGGACCAGATGAAGTAATCGGTCTCATGCAATCCGATGATGTTATTTTTATCGGAATATGCGGTGGAGTAGATGCCGGGCAGATGGTCGCCATAGAACAGCACGGTGATCGGACGGTCGATATCGTCAAGACTGTTCAGAAAATCAAGAGTGGACTGATCCGTGTAATTCAATCCCTTGGTATATGTGTCCAGATTGAGCTTTTCGTTTGACGGAAGATCCGAAGTGTCTAAATCTTTGAACTCATTGTCCTGGTAGAAATCCTCATACGGCATGTGGTTCTGCATGGTGACGACTTGGTAGAACTTGTTTCCGCTGGAATTGGACACTTTCTTCAGCACATCCGCATAGAAGGACTTGTCGGAGGTGTACCAGGCGGAATCAATCGTGTTGAGATTGGTGAGCTTCGGCTCGCCGTCCGTTGCGAAGAACTGTGAGAACTGGAACTTCTTGTAATTCAGGTCTCGGAAGTACATATTGCGGTTGTAGGCATGCAACGCCACGGAAGCCTTCTTGCCGCCATTGGCGACATTCCAAGCCTGATTGAGCGTCGGCGCCCATTTAAGCGAAGGTGTAAGCTGCTGGTAGGCGATGGACAGTGTCGGGCTGTAATTCGCCATGGAAAGTCCCGTCAACGCTTGGTATTCAATATTCGCGGTGCCTCCACCGTAACCCGGTGAAAGCATAAGTCCGGAAGTGGTTTGCATCTTGATCTGGCGGATGTTCGGTATCGGATCTTCGGAGAAGCTGACGCCTGGAACTCTGGTCGGATCGGAGAAGGTTTCCGAAAGCACCATGATGACCGTGTTGTCGGTCATATTGGAGCTACGGGTCTCATTGATCTGTTGCGCCTGTTTCGCGTATTTCTTTGCGATTGCCTGCATGGTTTCCTGTGAATAGCCATCTGGCTTATCCATGGCTTTCGTGTGCGCCAGCCTCAGGAAATTCACGGCAGGACCGTTGCTGGTGGAATCAGCAAGACCATTCCAAATTTGAGGGCTGTCACCCATGCTTTTGGCGAATTCGGTTGACCAATAACCGTCATTGCCGAATCCCCATACGAAGGAGAAGCACAAGGCGACGCTGCACGCCGCGGCTGTGATACGGGTGAGTGTGCCCATAAAATTTTTAGCGTTGGCGAGCGGATGCTTCCAAGAACAGTGGATGACGCCGTTGCGGCCATCGACGAACTGCATGATGATGCAGATGACCGCCAGCCAGAAGACGCCTGTCACCGCTCTATCGACCAACGCCTGGCTCGATTGGGGGATGAATGAGGTCAGTTCGCCGGTGTTGCCGCCGGTGATGAAGTTCAAATCAGCGGGAAGCACAGGTTCGTTGCGGGCTTGCATCTTGATATGATTCGCCACGGCGTATGTGGTCATCACCGCACCGAAAATCGCGGTTGAAACCCAGAATCTATTCAACACAAAAATAAGTGTCAAATAGATGGCAATCAGAATAATGAAATTGAGCAATACAAGATTTCTCTGCTCAAGCCACATCTGCGCCACAAATTTAGTTGTCTGCCCAGCGACGCTGTCAAGTATTTTCGTGGTCGCGTCGACCTTCTCACCTTTGGCGTATTCAGGTTCGGAATACATGCCCCACTGAATGAAGACGACCTCAAATGCGGTGAGCGCGGTGATGATGATGGCATAAAACGAATAGGAGAAGCGGTGGCGCTTCTTCCACAGGCCATGCGCTCCCTGGAAGAACCTGATGATGAGTTGGACGGCCTTGAAGTTTGCGAATGTATGCCAGGCGTTGCGTGCTTTGGTCGCAGCGGCCTGGATGGCGTGTGCGGAGGTCCGGATCGCTTGGGCCGTGGCACGGCCTGCGCGGGCCAATGCGTGTCCTGCGGATGCCAGTGCCACGCCGGTTGCTTTGACGGCATGCTCCACAGTCTGCATTGTGATGTCGCCGGTGTAAGAAGCGGAATCTATGGAAGCGGGATTCTTGGAAGACGTATCGTTTCGCGCGTTCTCAATCGTGGAAATGTCCGTATCGCACTTTGTGGGAGACGGTTCATCTTCCGGGATGTAGATGTTTTTGCGGGTTTCCGCGATGTGAAGAGGGGCTTTCTGCGTGTATAGTTCCGCACGGTGATGTGCCCTGAAATTGGAGGGGTCGTCCGCCGTGCGCTCGTTGGCGAGCGGCTGGTAAGTGCCTCCGATGAACGACTGCTTGGAACGCCTGACGTATGAAGGCTCGAAGGCATGAACGGCAGACTGGATATAAGGCATCGTCGCTTCCTTCACGGCAAATAACCCCTTGTGTAAACGGGGGTTTATGAGCATGTAAAACCGAGCTATATATTAGCCAGTGTGTCTGGACGAGTAGGTGTCTTGACGGTATCTGGAAAATGTCTGAAGGGTAAACATGATGAAGTCGGTGTCGGAATGGGGGGGTAGAGCCGGAGATGCGTGATTGCGTGGTGGTGGAAGGTATGCTGGAGCGGTGAGCAGCATGAGAGAGAATGATGGTTTCAGGCCGAAGCATATTCTGGTGACCGGCGGATGTGGGTTCATCGGCGCCAATTTCGTGCGGTACGTGGCGCGCAATCATCCGGACGTGCACGTCACCGTACTGGACAAGCTGACGTATGCGGGCAATCCGGAGAACATCGCGGGACTGCCGCAATCGCAAGTCGAACTGGTGGTGGGGGATATCTGCGACACCGCGCTGCTCAACCGTCTGGTGCCGGAATGCGACGCCATTGTGCACTTCGCCGCGGAATCGCACAACGATAATTCCATCGCCAATCCGGAACCATTCATCGCCACCAACGTGGAAGGCACAATGCGGCTGCTGGAGGCGGCGCGCGCATATGACGTGCGGTTCCACCACATCAGCACCGACGAAGTGTACGG
>ERZ1034871.477-NODE-477-length-23737-cov-6.184908_pt1 | contig 23737 bp, 14 predicted proteins | sample MGYA00520631_ERZ1034871 | MGnify/ENA primary metagenome ERZ1034871 (study PRJEB33766, sample SAMN09781721) | gut metagenome | biome: gut microbiome | host: Homo sapiens | place: Madagascar | study: EMG produced TPA metagenomics assembly of the PRJNA485056 data set...
TTGCTTGTATCGAATTATTGCTGTAATTTTGCACATACATAAATTGATGTGCAAAACAATAAAAAGGTAAAGGAAACGTTATGTCAATATCCAAGACTCGGCAAAAACTCGTTGATGTGGCACGCCAGCTGTTTGCCAAGAACGGCATCGCCAACACTACAATGAACGACATTGCTGTGGCATCGGGCAAGGGTCGCCGCACGCTTTACACCTACTTCAATCGTGTATTCGGCTGTGATAGAGTCGGAATTGGAGCGCCTCTCGGACAAGCTCGACGAGGTGGCAGGCATTAAGATGCGCCCGCAGGACAAGATTATAGAGCTGATTTACACCCATCTGAGCATGATCAGGGAGACGGTGGTGCGCAACGGCAACCTGCGTGCAGAGTTCTTCCGCAACATATGGATGGTGGAGAAGGTGCGCAAGAAGTTTGACGAAGACGAGATAGAACTCTTCCGCAAGGTATATGCAGAAGGAAAGGCAGACGGAGAGTTTGACATTGAGGACGTCGACCTCGTGGCAGACATCACGCACTATTGTATAAAGGGACTTGAGGTGCCGTTCATCTACGGCCGTCTGGGACACGGAATGACCGAAGAAACCAGCAAGCCGCTTGTTGCAAAGGTGGTGTACGGAGCACTGGGCAAACGCATCAATAATGTATAGTGTCTGCGTATAGGCATTATATATATATAAGGTGAACGAATTAATAATTACAAAATAACAATTAATTAATTAACGAAATGGGATTACTTACAGGTAAGACTGCCCTCGTCACTGGAGCAGCCCGCGGCATCGGAAAGGCTGTCGCAATGAAGTTCGCCTCTGAAGGCGCAAACATCGCATTCACCGACCTCGTGCTCAACGACGACATGGCTGCCGGACTTGAGGCTACACGTAAGGAGATTGAGGCTCTGGGCGTTACTTGTCGTGCATATGCAGGCAATGCTGCCGATTTCGAGGAGACAGACAAGGTTGTAAAGCAGATACATGCAGATTTCGGTTCTATCGACGTGCTGGTGAACAATGCCGGCATCACAAAGGACGGCTTGATGCTCCGCATGTCTGAGGCACAGTGGGACGCAGTGCTCAACGTGAACCTCAAGTCGGCGTTCAACTTCATCCACGCTTGTGCGCCAATCATGCTCCGTCAGCGCGGCGGTTCAATCATCAATATGTCGTCTGTAGTAGGCGTTCACGGCAACGCAGGCCAGTGCAACTACTCGGCTTCTAAGGCTGGTATGATCGGTCTGGCTAAGTCAATCGCTCAGGAGCTCGGCCCCAAGGGCGTACGCGCCAACGCCATCGCTCCGGGTTTCATCGAGACACCTATGACAGCACAGCTGCCTGAGGACGTACGCAAGGACTGGATGAAGAAGATTCCATTGCGTCGCGGCGGTCAGACAGAAGACATCGCAAACGTATGCTTGTTCCTCGCTTCTGACATGTCATCGTATGTTAGCGGTCAGGTTATCCAGGTAGACGGCGGCATGAACATGTAATTCTGTCTGCAAACAGATTTTTTACGATAATCAGGGTGTTTCAAAACTGAACTTATCGGGAGCCCCAACTTCCTTTAACTTCTATTTTGATGCACCCTTTTTGTGTCTTTTTATAATAAGCAAACAATGAAAGTAGTCTACGAAGACAACCATATTATCATAGTCAACAAGTGCAGCGGCGAGATAGTGCAGGGCGACAAGACCGGCGACAAACCGCTATCCGACATCGTAAAGGAGTATATCAAAGAGAAATATAACAAGCCCGGAAACGTGTTCCTCGGCGTGGTGCATCGACTTGACAGACCCGTGAGCGGACTCGTTGTCTTCGCAAAGACGTCAAAGGCGCTGTCGCGACTGAACGACATGTTCCGCACGGGCGATGTGCACAAGACCTACTGGGCGATAACGAAGCGCCGCGACATTGCGCCAGAAGGAACGCTCACCGACTGGCTCACGCGCAACGAGCGCCAGAACAAGAGCTACGCCCACGACAGGGAGGTAGCGGGCGCAAAGAAGGCGATACTGAAGTATAAGGTGCGCTCCGTGTCGGACAACTATATGCTGCTCGAAGTGACGCTGCTCACCGGCAGACATCATCAGATACGCTGTCAGCTGGCACACATGGGATGCCCGATAAAGGGCGACCTGAAGTACGGCGCGCCGCGCAGCAACCCCGACGGAAGCATCTCGCTCCACTCGCGCCGCGTAGAGTTCGTCCACCCCGTGTCGAAAGAACAGATATGCGTTGAGGCGGAAGTGCCGGCAGACCGTCTGTGGCAGGAGATAGCAAGATAATTCAGGGGGTGCAGTTTATCAGGGGGTGCACTTGTCTCAAGTGCACCAAACTATTAGCTTTCTAATGTAGACAGTTTGCTGTGTTGGTGCAGTTGAGACAACTGCACCCCCTGACTGCACCCCCTGAAACCCCATAAAACAATAATCAAACAATACAAAAGAATGAAGCCCAAATACAAACGATATTTAAAGATTGCGGCAGCCATACTTGCCACGCCGATAGCTCTCCTGGCGTTGTTGGCTGTGCTGCTTTACATACCGCCCGTGCAGAACTGGGCAGTAAGGCAAGCGGCAGGATACGCCTCCGAGTCAACCGGCATGAACGTGTCGGTAGAACGCGTGCGTCTTAGCTTTCCGCTCGACCTAAGCGTGCAAGGGCTTCTCGCTACGCAGCCCAACGACTCGCTGCACAACCATATCGACACCATAGCCGCTGCCGACGAACTCATCGTGGGCGTGCGACTGCTGCCGCTCTTCGCCGGCAACGTAGACGTTACCGACCTCGACTTCCGCAACGTGAACATCAACACCGCGCAACTCGTGCCCTCAGCACGTGTGAAAGGCGGCGTAGGACGACTGAAGGTGGAGCCGAGCCGCGTGGCGCTTAAGAAGGAGAAGGTGGCGCTCGGACCGGTGCTCCTCGCAGACGCCAACCTCGACATAGCGCTCAGCGACACCGTGCCAGAGGACACGACAAAAACAGAAAACAAATGGCAGATAGCTTTCAGCCGACTGGCTGTGAAGCGTTCGGCTGTAAAGATACACATGCCCGGCGACACACTCGCTATAGGCGTCGGACTGACCGATGCATCGGCTACCGACGGCGACATCAATCTCGGTACGGGCGTATACAAGGTCGGCACGTTCGACTGGCGCGACGGCTTCGTCAACTACGACAACAACTTCGCCATGCGACAGAAAGGGCTCGACGTGAATCATATTGCGCTGAAAGGCGTTTCGCTGCGCATCGACTCGCTCTGCTTCGAACAAGAAGCCACCAAGCTGCAACTCGCTCTCAACCGCTGCGCCTTCCGCGAGCAGAGCGGACTGAGCGTGACCGACGCAAAGGGACACGTGCGGCTCGACACGGCGCACATAGCGCTGCCCGACTTCCGTCTCACTACGCCCGTGTCGTGGCTCAAGGCGAGTGCCGACATGGACTTCTCTACCTTCGCCGACACGAATCCGGGCGTGATGCGACTGAAGATGGACGCATCAGTAGGCAAGTCGGACATGCTGTTGGCGCTCGGAATGATGCCCCTGCAGTTTGTTTTGCGACTGCCCGAACAGCCACTCGCCCTTCATGCCGACATCAACGGCAACATGAAGAACCTTAAGATTCGAGACATCTCGGCTAAACTCCCCACGGCATTCAACATAAAGGTGGACGGAAAGGCGGGCAACCTCACCGACATCGACCGCCTCACAGCCGACATCAACCTCGACGCACGTGCCGACAACATCAGTTTCCTGCAGCCAGCATTGGGTCTGGACAAGAACACAGCGGTACGAATACCCGACGGCATAACGCTGAAAGGCAACTGCAAGGTGAACGGACCGCAGTATGCTGCGGAGTTCACGGCTACGCAGGGCGGCGGTTCGGTGCGAGGCAGAGTCGCGTTCAACATGCGCTCAATGGCATACCGCGCCAATCTGACGGCGTACGCTCTGCCCCTGCAGAACTTCATGCCGGGCAGCGGTCTGCATCCGTTCAGCGGCGAACTGACAGCCGACGGCGCAGGCTTCGACTTCCTCTCGCCACGCACCCGAATGGATGCACGTGTCAGGGTTGGCAACTTCCATTATTCGGGCTACGACCTCTCGAACGTGAGTCTGCAAGCCGAGGTGAAAAACGGTGCCGGCAGAGCGTTGCTCGACAGTCGCACACCGCTGCTCAACGGCATCATCGACCTGCGCACCGTGCTCGACAACCGACGCATTGACGCAAACCTGCTCTGCAACCTGCTTTATGCCGACTTCTATAAACTCGGTATCACCAAGACACCGCTCACGACGTCGATGACCGCTCATGTAGACGTGCAGTCGGACCTTGCGTCGACACACAGCGTGAAGGGCGTGATAGGCAACATCGTAGTGCGCGACTCTGCAGCGGCTTACCGACCGGAGAACGTGGTGATGGACATCTTCACACGCCGCGACTCAACACACGCCAACGTGACGTGCGGCGACTTTGCGCTGCGACTCGACGGCAGCGGTTCGGTAGAACATATCCTCAACCGTCTTTCGTCAATAGGCGTTGAGGCTAAGAAGCAGCGCAACGAGCGATATATCGACCAGTTGCGACTGCGCGAACGCCTGCCTGAACTCTCCGTTTACCTCGATGCCGGCAAGGAGAACATCATCTCGCGCACGGCACGCCACTACGGTTACGAGTTTCAGGACGCATATATAAACATGAACACGTCGCCCGTGAAGGGCATCAACGGCACGGTGCGCATCGACTCGCTCGTGGCTTCGGGCATGCAGCTCGACACGATACGCGTAGCCGTGCGGTCGGACTCGGTGAAGACCGACTTCGAAGGCCAGATACGCAACAACCGATATAACAAGCAGTACGTCTTCAACGCTCTCTTCCGCGGCGCGTTCTACAAGCAGTCGCTCTTCTTCGGCACACGCGTGTTCGACGACCGCAACCGTCTCGGCGTGGCGCTCGGACTGAAAGCCGATATGGAGCAGCACGGAGTGCGCGTGTCGCTCGGCGGCATCGACCCGGTGTTCGGCTACAAGCAGTTCAAGGTGAACAAGGGCAACTATGTGTTCTTCGCCGACAATAAGCGCATATCGGCTGACATGAAGTTGCTGGCAGACGACGGCATGGGTGTGAAGGTGTTCAGCAACGACAGCACCGAAGCACAGCAGGATATCACAATCGGACTGACGAAGTTCGACCTTGCCAAGGTGCTCTCCGTCATTCCGTATGCTCCGAAGGTGTCGGGCGTGATGAACGGCGACTTCCACTATATCGACGACGACGGCGTAATGTCGGTGTCTTCGTTCGTGAGTGTGGACAAGATGGCATACGAGGGCTGCAAGATAGGCGACGTGTCGAGCGAGTTCGTATACATGCCGCGCGAAGGCGGCAACGAGCACTGCGTCGACGGCACATTCTCGGTAGATGACTACGAGGTATGCACGCTCAGCGGTACGTACGTGACAAGCGGATTCGGCCATCTCTCGGCAGATGTGCAGCTGCAGCGCACTCCGCTGCTGCTGCTCAACGGCTTCATGCCCGACAGACTGCTCAACTTCAAGGGTTATGCCGATGGACACGTGAAGGTGGACGGACAGCTCAACCGCTTGGACGTGGACGGCGAACTGATGTTCGACTCGGCTTACGTGGCGAGTGAGCCTTACGGTGTGGAGATGCGACTCTGCGACGACCCGGTGACGATAACCGACAGCAAGATGCAGTTCGAGAACTTCCAGCTCTTCGCACGCAACGGCAATCCGCTCACGCTCTACGGCAATGTAGACTTCGCCGATATGTCGAACATGACGATGTATATGCGTATGCGTGCAACCAACTATCTGCTTATCGACTCGAAGCAGAAGGCTCGCTCTGAGGCGTTCGGCAAGGCTTACGTCAACTTCCTCGGACTTGCCGACGGACCGCTCGACGCTTTGCGCTTCCGCGGTCGTCTCGACGTGCTCGGTTCGTCGGACATCACGTACATTCTGCGCGACTCGCCGCTCTCTACCGACAACCAGCTCGATGGACTCGTGAAGTTCGTGAACTTCAAGGACCCGGGAGCTACGCAGGTGGTGCGTCCGCCGCTTACGGGTCTTACGATGGACCTCACGGTGAACATCGACGAGGGCGCTCATGTGCTCTGCGCGCTGAATGCAGACAAGTCGAACTACGTGGATATCGTAGGAGGCGGCCAACTGCGAATGAAATATACCGAAGCCGACGGACTTGGTCTTTACGGCAGATACACGATAGGGCAGGGCGAGATGAAATACTCGCTGCCGGTTATCCCGCTAAAGACGTTCACCATCAAGGACGGAAGCTACGTGGAGTTCTTCGGCGACGCCATGAACCCGCGCCTGAACATCACAGCGACGGAGGAGAACAAGACTACCGTCACGAACGATGCTGGCGTAGGACGCAGCGTGACGTTCGAGTGCGGCGTGGAGCTTACGAAGACGCTCAACGACATGGGTCTGCAGTTCACCATCGACGCGCCTGACGACCAGGAGATACACAACGAGCTGATGACACAGTCGCTTGAGAACCGCGGCAAGCTCGCCGTTACGATGCTCACCACGGGCATGTATCTCTCAGACACCAGTGCCGGCGCATTCAACATGAACAGTGCGCTCAGTTCATTCCTCAGTTCGCAGATTACAGCCATATCGGGCAACGCGCTGCGCACGCTCGACCTCTCGTTCGGCATGGACAACACGCAGTTGGGCTCGGGCGCCGTACACACCGACTACTCGTTCAAGTTCTCGAAGCGCTTCCTCAACAACCGACTGCGCATCGTGATAGGCGGTAAGGTGTCGAGCGGTGCCGAAATTGAGAATCAGAACGACACGTTCTTCGATAATATCGCGATGGAGTATCGCCTCTCGCCCAACTCGAACAAGTATCTGAAGTTCTTCTACGACCGTGCTACGTACGATTGGCTCGAAGGCTACGTCGGACAGTTCGGCGGCGGTTTTGTATGGCGCCGCAAGCTGCAGAGTCTGAAAGACATCTTCCGCTTCAAGCGCAGGACAGATGACATATACACGATGCCGATGAACGGTGCGCTGGTTCAGAAGAAGAATTACACGATTGTGAATAACAACGATTCGACGGCAGCGCAGAAGAAGGACTCGACGGCGGTTAAGAAAACGAAAACGGCGCTTTCGGGCGATAAAAAGTAAAGGTTTATGAAGAATACGCTATATATAATAATATGTGTAATGGTGCTTGTCGGCTGTTCATCGACAAGTTCTGTGCCCGAGGACGATAAGCTGTTCACGGGCTTGCGCAAGACCGGGTACGAGAACTACGAGCCTTGCGACCATTTCTACTCTACGCAGGAGGAAGTGGAGGCGGCGCTCGCCACAACGCCCAACGGCGCCCTTTTCGGCAGTCCGTACTACCGCATGCCGTCGTACCGTCTGTGGATATACAACGCCTTCGAACATTCGCGCGGCGGCATAGGCAAGTGGATGCGCACAACGTTCGGCAAGGCGCCGGTGCTGCTCAGCTCGGTCAATCCGCAGCTGCATGCGCAGGTGGTGCGCGAGTTGCTGCGTGCGCGCGGCTACTTCGGCGGCTATGTCAATTACGATGTGCTTACATCCGACAGTTCGCGCACGGCGAAGGTGAAGTATAACGTCAACTTCGGCGACTTGTACACCGTAGACACGCTGACATACCACAACTTCCCCGAAGAAGCCAACGAACTTATCGAGAAGAAGGCGTCGGAGTCGCTCGTGAAAGCCGGCGATCCGTTCGACGTCTCGGTGCTTGAGGCAGAGCGAACACGCATTTCGACGCTCCTGCGCAACAACGGCTTCTTCTACTATCAGCCGAGCTACGCCACATATCTCGCCGACACCATCGCCGAGCCGGGCGAGGTGCAGGTGCGTCTGCACTACGCCGACAGTCTGCCTGCCGCGGTATGTCGCAAGTGGTACGTCGGTCGCATCAATCTCGAGATGCGCAAGCAGTCGGTGCTGGAGCAACTGAAGGATACTATACGCCGCCGCAACTACACCATCGTCTTCAACGGCAAGCGCGAGCCGATGCGCCGCAGCGTAATCACTCGCGATATGAAGATAAAGCCCCGCAAGCTATACAGCTATCAGGACTATCAGCAGACCATCAATACGCTCACGGCGAAGGGACTCTTCTCGCGTGTCGACCTTGCGTTCGCTCCGCGCGACACTTCGGCAACGTGCGACACGCTCGACCTCACGCTCAACTGCGTGTTCGACAAGCCCTACGACGTTTATCTTGAGGGCAACCTGGTAGGAAAGACGACGGGGCGTGTGGGTCCGGGACTGAACCTCGGCTTGGTGAAGCGCAACGCCTTCCGAGGCGGCGAGAAGCTCACCGTGAATCTGAAAGGCTCGTACGAATGGCAGACAGGACATCAGGCAGACGGCAGCAGCTCGAAGTTCAACTCGTACGAATATGGTGCAGACGTGTCGGTAGAGATGCCGCGCCTACTGTTTGTGAACAATATCTTGCGCCGCTTGCGCCATATACGTCGCAGAAAAGGCAAGCCGATACGCCAGCGCTATGCTACGCCGACCACGCTCATCAAGGGATCGTTCGACGTGCTCAATCGCTCGGGCTTCTTCCAGCGCCACATCGTGTCGGGCGAGCTGACATACAAGACGCAGCCGAGAGCCATCGTGCAGCACCAGTTCTCGCCGCTCATACTGCAGTACGAGTACATGAAGCACATGACGCCCGCCTTCACCGATCTCGTCAACAAGAGTCCGTACCTGCTTGTGGCGATGAGCGACCAGTTTGTGCCTAAGATGCGCTACACGTTTACATACCAGTCGCCGGCGCGCCTTCACAATCCTATCTTCTGGCAGGTGTCGGTGAGCGAGGCTGCCAATCTGCTTTCGCTCGGATACATGGCGTTCGGCGAGAAGTGGAACGACAAGGAGAAGACGATGTTCAAGAATCCGTACGCTCAGTTCCTGAAAGTGGAGACCGACTACAGCAAGACGTGGCAGGTGACGGAGCACAGCACGCTCGTCGGACACGTGAACATGGGTGTTGTATGGGCGTATGGCAATACGATAAGCGCACCGTACAGCGAGCAGTTCTATGTAGGTGGTGCCAATAGCATACGTGCGTTCAACGTGCGCAGTATCGGTCCGGGTCGCTATCATGCCCAGACTTCTTACCTCTCGTATCTCGACCAGACCGGCGACTTGAAGTTGCAGATGAACCTCGAGTATCGTCCGCGTATGTTCGGCAACCTCTACGGCGCATTATTCCTCGACGCAGGCAACGTGTGGACGCTGCGCAGCGACAGCGACCGTCCGGGTGCGGTGTTCAAACCGAAGAACATGTTTAAGGAGATGGCGGTCGGCACGGGCATCGGCATACGCTACGACCTCGACTTCTTCGTGCTTCGCCTCGATTGGGGTGTAGGTCTGCACTTGCCGTACAAGAACGGCTTCTACAACTTCGACAAATTTAAGGATAGCCAGAGCTTGCACTTCGCAATCGGTTATCCGTTCTAAAATCAATAAAGCAAAAAAGTAGCGGAGGTCTCCGGCCTCCGCAGCAAGCAACAAGACTATATTCAGTCAAGTTAACTGCTGCGGAGGCCGGAGACCTCCGCTACTATTTTTATTCCGCCGAGAAGTCAGCTACCATTTTCCTGTACATGCTATACGCTCTTGAGCGCGAGATATATCCCGTGAGATGTCCTGAGACATTCACCACGGGCATATAACGTGTGCCCTTAAGATCGAACTTGCGCATCACTTCCTCCATCGAATCGCTCTCGCCAACCTGCGCTGCAATGGGCAGCATCAGTTGCTGAACCGTGAGTTTGTTATAGAGTTCGGCGCGGAACATGATGTGTCGAATCTTCGTGATGTCGATCTCGCCAAGCAGCGAACCGGCGTTGTCGAGCACCGGTATGAACGACGTGTGACTCTTCGAGATAGCGTTCACCAACTTGCCCAACGGCATGTCGGGCGTAACGGCGGTGAAGTCGCGCTCTATCACGCTGTCTATCTTCATCAGCGTCAGCACAGAGCGGTCGGTGTGGTGAGTAAGGAGCTTGCCCTCGCGAGCAAGACGCATGGCGTAGATGCTGTGCGGCTCGAAGATGCTGATAGTCATCACCGAGGCAATGCTCACAATCATCAGCGGCATGAACATATCGTAGCCGTTCGTAATCTCGGCGATGAGGAAGATGCCCGTAAGCGGAGCGTGCATAACGCCTGCCATAACGCCAGCCATGCCGAGCAACGTATAGTTCTTTTCAGGAATATAGATGCCCATCTGATACATGTTCCAGAGTCGCGAGAAGAGGAAGCCGGTGAAGGCTCCGACGAAGAGTGACGGCGCAAATGTACCGCCGCAACCGCCACCGCCGTTTGTGGCTGCCGTAGCGAATGTCTTGGTGAGTATGACCAGCGCTATAAACACGATGAGCCATCTGCCGTCGCCCGAGAACATGGAGTTCTTCAGCACTTCGTTCCAGTCTGCCTCGCTCGTGCCGTTGAGCAGCACGTTGATGGCAGAATAGCCTTCGCCGTAGAGCACGGGGAACACGAAAATGAGCGAACTGAGCATCACTCCGCCCAACGCGAGCTTAGCCCAGCGATGCTGCTTCAGCTTGCCGAACATGCCCTCGCATACCGACATAGAGCGTATGAAGTAGAGACTCACAAGTCCGCAGGCGATGCCGAGGATGATGCACGCCGGCACACGCTCCACGCTCCACATGCTGTCGAGGTGGAAGCTGAACAGCGACGAGCTGCCCATGAAGATATACGTGAAGCACGTAGCCGTGACCGCTGCCGTGAGGATAGGCAGCAGCGACGCCATGCTCAAGTCGACCATCAGCACCTCGAGTGTGAACACCAGTCCGGCTATGGGCGCCTTGAAGATGCCGGCGATGGCGGCGGCAGCACCGCAGCCAACAAGCAGAATCAGCTTCTTCTTGTCCATGCCGAACAGTCGCCCGAGGTTCGAGCCGATAGCCGAACCCGTGAGCACGATAGGCGCCTCGGCACCTACCGATCCGCCAAAGCCGATGGTGATAGCCGACGCCACAACCGATGTCCAGCAGTTGTGCCCTTTCAGTCGCGACTGCTTCGAGGATATAGCGTAGAGGATGCGCGTGATACCGTGCGAGATGTTGTCCTTCACCACGTAGCGCACGAAGAGCGACGTTAAGAAGATGCCCACAACCGGGAACATCAAGTAGAGCCAGTTGAACGTGTCGGCATGAAACCTCGACGTCAGCATGTGCTGTATGATGTGAATTATCGAGTGGAGCACGTAGGCAGCCACCGACGCGAAGAATCCGATGCAGAGGGCGAGGATGATAGTCGCCTGACGGTCGGAAAAATGCTTCGTGCGCCAAGCGTACAGCCTTTCTTCCAGCGTTGCGTCTTTCTTGTCAATCGCAGTCTGTTCCATTTACTTGCGTATGATGGTTACCTGTCCGTCCTTAGTGAGCTTGATAATGCTGCTCGGAGTGTGCGGCTTGTGTTCCTGGCGACGAGTCCAGCACACATAGTCGACAGCCTCCAGTATCTCCGGCGCAATGTCGCGGTAGTTCTGTGCCGTCGGTTCGCCGCTGATATTGGCGCTTGTGCTCACGATAGCCTTCTGGAAACGGTAGCAAAGTTCCTTCGAGAACGGCTCGTTGGTGACGCGCAGAGCGATGCTGCCGTCTTGGGCGATGAGGTTCGGGGCGAGGTTCACGGCGCCGTCGAGCACCACTGTTGTCGGCTTCTCGGCAAGTTCCATAAGGTCCCAAGCCACCGGCGGCACGTCGCGCACGTAGCGCTGCACGCGGTCTACCGAGTCGGTGAGGCAGATAAGCGCCTTCGAGTCGTCGCGCTGCTTTATCTTGTACACCTTTGCCACTGCCTCAGCGTTCGTTGCGTCGCAGCCTATTCCCCACACCGTGTCGGTAGGGTAGAGTATCACGCCACCCTTACGCATCACGTTCACGGCATTCTGAATGTCTTCTTTCTGTGTCATTGTTATTTCCTATTTTGTTTTTTACCTTTTACTCTTTTACTTTTTTACCTTTTTACTTTTACAAAGTTAATGCTTTTTCTTGTTATGCCGTAAGTTTAAAGACAATTTTCTTGCTCTTTATTACAAGCATGAATGATATTCGCCGAAAAAAACGTAACTTTGTAAAAGTAAAAAGGTAAAAGAGTAAAAAGATATATGGAAAAGAAAGACCTCCGCATAGTGTTCATGGGAACACCCGAGTTTGCCGTTGGATCGCTCCAGCGACTTGTTGAGAACGGCTATAACGTAGTGGCTGTGGTGACGCAGCCCGATAAACCCGTAGGTCGCCACGGATCGGTGCTGCGCCCTTCGCCCGTTAAGGAGTACGCTCTGGCGCACAATCTGCCCGTGCTGCAGCCCGTGAAGATGAAAGACGAGCAGTTCCTTGAGGAGCTGCGCAGCTACAACGCCGACCTACAGGTGGTTGTTGCGTTCCGCATGCTGCCCGAGGTGGTGTGGGCTATGCCGCGCTTCGGCACGTTCAACGTTCACGCCGCCCTGCTGCCCGACTATCGTGGCGCAGCGCCAATCAACTGGGCTGTAATCAACGGCGAGACCCGCACCGGCGTAACCACATTCTTCCTCGACCACGACATCGACACCGGTCGTATCATCGCGCAGCGCGAGTTCCCCATACCCGACGACGCCGATGTGGAGTATGTATACGACGGACTTATGCAGCTTGGCGCAGAGCTCTGCACCGACACCGTCGATCTCGTACTCTCTACCGACGGCGATGTGCCTTCGCAGCCGCAGCAGGAAAGCGAGGCTCACCACGGCGCTCCGAAGATATTCAAGGAAACCTGCGCCATCGACTTCTCGCTCTCAGCAAAGCGCATATACGACTTTGTGCGCGGTCTGTCGCCAGTGCCCGGCGCATGGTGTATGCTCACTCCGCGCGACGCTCAGGCTAAGGCTCAGGTGCTTAAGGTGTACAAGGCTGCAAAGACCGGCGAGTCTTCTAACAGCGTAGAGGTTGGAATGATCAAGGCAGAGAACCGCCGTCTTCTCGTTGCCACCGTCGACGAGTGGCTCGAGCTTGTAGAGCTGCAGCCTGCCGGCAAGAAGCGCATGGCAGCCCGCGACTACCTCAACGGATTCCAGCATCCCGAGGACTTCCTGCTGAAGTAATTGCTTATCTTAGGGAAAAGACCATTACCCAACATGGCATAGTCTGTTGATGTCTTCGTCGAACGTGTCGCGGTTCACAGCCCGTGCGCGAATTGCCGACTTGTAGTTGTATATTGTCTGTGTCGAGTAGAACAGAAGTGTGGCTATCTCCTGACTCTCAGTCACACCCAAACGCATCAGTGCGTAGATGCGCACTTCTGTAGTCAGGGTGTTAGGAGATGGTTGCGCAATCCTTCCTTCAGGAAGCAACAGACTGTTCAGTTCGTCAACGAAACCAGGATACAGCTCAGTGAAGGCGCGGTCGAAACGAGTGTAGAACGTCGTCGCCTCCTCCTCCGCGAGCTTATAGCTGTTTATAGTCTTAAGAAGGTCAGCCGTTTGGTTGGCCTTTATTTTTCTGCTCACCAGTTTGCGGTACTCCATCAGCTTGCGGATGTACACCGCACTAATGTCCATGAACAAACGCATGTAGGTCTCGCGGCGATGGTTGGTCGCTATGAGTCGTTCGTTCAGCTCCTTCAGCTGCCGGTTCTGTGTCTTTACCTCTCGGCGGCTACCTGCCAGCCATTTGTTCTGCTTGTAGCCGAAGATAGCCATTGCCAGCAACATCAGCGACAGAAAACTAACCACCGCAAGCACGCCTCTCAAGATGCGCTCCTTATGCGCCAACGCCTCCTGATTGGCTGTGGCAATGATAGGCAGTATGCTCGAAATCTCGAGCATACGCAGGCGGTTGTTGTAGAATCGGGCATCCTCCATAGAGCAATAGATGTAACGTGCCGCATGGTCGGCATACTTCTGGTCCTTCTCATACAGATATGTAGAGAACTCCTGCAGCGCAAGATTCTCCTTCAAAGGGCATGTTATGTCCGAGATAGCCGCTTCAATAATGTACTTTTCATATCGTTGCGTGTCGCCCAACTCGCGATAATAGCGTGCTATGCAGTAGGCTGCCGAGGCATGCACACGGCTGTCTACCCGGCTGTTCAGCAGAGCCTTTGTGTAGAATTGCAGCACAGCCTTGCTCATGGGATTGATGAGGAAAGCCAGTTCGCCGCTAAGGTAGGCATGCAGAGCCACATCCTTGCTGCTTGTGACTTCCATCGTGAGCTTCAGATACTCGAACTTCTTTTTATGGTAATAGCCCATGAACTCCGACTTGTTGCTGAACGCCTCCCAATAGTTGTACAGCCACGTGCGTGTGTAATAATAGTATTGCTTTAGCTGCTTAGGCACACCCTTCTTCTTTATATCCTCAAGCAACTCCTCCGACTGACTATAGAAACCACCCGTAGACAACACCGCTGCACGATTTATCTTGTTGAGCGTTGTGTAGTAGGCGTTGTTCTCGCTCTCTGATAGAGCGAGGCCGCGGTTCACGTATACCATTGCCGAATCGTAATGGTATGTATAGTATTCGCGATAGATACTATTTAGAAGTGCGAGTCGCTGCGGAATGTCTTCCGCCGTTCGCAACTTCAGCTTCAGTTGGTCAATCTTCTTTTCTTTCTGCTTGGAGTATGCGTCGCGCTTGTCGACATAGCTGTCGAGAAGGTCAAGCAGGTCTTGCTCGCCAGAGATGCCGGCTGTAGCCAACTTGGTTTGGGCTGTAGCCTGCAGCGGCAAAAAGATGAACAATAGGTATAAAAAGATGCGCATAATAGTGGGTTTTTAGCTTTAATGCTGCAAATTTAGCTAATATTATTAAGATAAAACCATTTACTTTGATAAAAAAGACTAAAGTCTTAAATATTCTGATATATAATAAGTTATAAGCTTCTATACCTTAATTTATGTCTACTTTCATTTTACGCACACATACAATCAGCCGCTATAGTTTGTAACTTTGCAACCGAAAACATTAGCACAACGGATATGAACCTAAAACTTAAAACATTCTCATTCGCCCTCTTGGCTTCTGCCTCTACGGGCATGTATGCACAGACGCATACAGAAAACAATTCAACAAACGATTCGGAACCGCAGAAGAAGGAAGAGCGCAACGTGATGCTCAACGCTTCTGACGCCAACAAACCGCGCGAGATTCAGATTGGATTGCCGAGCGAAGACGTAACGGTATACGAGAACGGACTGCCTGCCGTTTACTCGTCGTCCGTGCACAAGCTCTCTGCCCACTGGCGCAGCGACGCTTCGCTGAAAGGCACCGACCTTATGACTCCGTCGGAGAGTGCCATCAAGACAGGCAACATCGCTTATGCTGTCTCGGCGTTCAGCGAGTTGGGTCAGAAGAAGTTCAGCGGTAAGCTCAATTACAAGGCGAACCACTTCGGTATGCAGAACTTCGACCTTAACCTCTCTGGCGGCATCGGCGACAAGTGGCTCTACACAGCCGGCATGTATCAGAACTTCGACCCGGGAAGCTTCAAGCTGCGCTTCACCGACTATGCCGACCGCACGCAGATCTACCATTTGGGTCTTACACGCATACTGAACGGCGGCAAAGGTCACATTTCTTTATTGTATAAGTATTCGAACAGCAAGAACCCCGGCAACTTCGCCAATGCCGCCCCGTTCATCTACGCTGGCGACGGTAGCATAAAGCAGCTTGCAGGTTTCGACCCGGGTATGGATTCATACGTGCAGCGTAATGGTTCGTTCAGCTATCTGAACACCAAGACCGGCAAGATGGAGACCTGGAACATGACCGACGGCAGCGACAACCGTGCCAATGAGGTGGCTTTGGTGAGCAAGTACCAGTTTGACAACGGCTGGTTGTGGAAGTTGAACGCAAAGTATATGAACGCTCCGCGCGCCAACTGCGTAGACTACGGCGGCAGCACCATCTCTGAGGTTGCTGAGTCTGACGGCTACCAGCTTTCTGACGGTTCAGCATACAGCGGACTCATCGAAGGTCGCCGTACTTGGCTGCACTTCGGCAAGGTGAGCAACGCCCTCCTTACAACCGAGATGAGCAAGCAGCTGAACAACCACAAGCTGATGATTGGCTTGAACGAGTGGTACTACCACCTCAACTACTATTCGTCTTCGTTCCAGTGGGCAGGCACCGTTGAGGCTTATCCTCGTACGCTGAGCCAGATGTACGTCAATCCGTTCGACCCGACACAGACTGCACACCGCTCTGAAACCTTCGGCTACAACGAGCTGAGTCCTGAATATACAAAGGGTTCGGAGAACAAACTCGCTCTCTATTTCACCGACGAATGGCGCGTCACTCCTAAGTTTAAGTTGTTCTACGGCGGACGTCTCGAATACTATCGTATGTTGGCAGACCAGATTTCTGCGTCACGCTTCCGTGGCTTCCACCTCGGCAACTTCAATACATATTCTACAGCCGCAGACGGATCTATCGTTGCAACAGAGCATAGCATCGCGCCAGCCACTGTTACGAAGAACAAGCTCAACTATGCTGCTACATTGCAGATGACTTACAACGTAACAAACCAGTTCGGTCTTACTGCCGACGCCACTATCGCCACACGCTTCCCGCGCATCAGCGAGTATGCCGGCACCGGTCCTACAGAGGAGCAGTACAAGCGCGTGACCATTCCGTTGGTTCGTGGCGGTATCTTCTACAAGAACTCTTGGCTCGACCTCTCGTCAATGGTGACATACATCTCTAAGTCGAACAATATCGACCAGCAGAACCTCACCAAGCCTGGCACTTCTGAAGGCAAGACCGTGTTGCTCATCTACAACATCCAGACATTGGGCTGGACAACATCTGCCGAAATCAACCCGTTCAAGAACTTCCACATGCACGCTCTCTTCACCTATCAGAAGCCTGTGTACAAGAACTACAACGCGAGCGTTACGTTCAGTGACGGTCAGACTATGAGCGTTAATGCCAACAACAAGATTGTGAAGGAGATTCCGCAGGTGCTCATTGAGCTTGACCCGAGATACGACATCACGAAGAACCTCAGTGCTTGGCTCAGCTTCCGCTACTTCGGCAAGACATACGCCAACCTTCAGGAGGCACTCTACTTCAACGGCCACTGGGAGACATTCGGTGGCGTCAACTGGAATGTGAACAAGAACCTGAGTCTCGGTGTTAGCGTCATTAACATCTTCAACGAGAAGGGTGCGAAGGGCACAATCAGCGGTTCGGAGCTTATCACAAAGGATGAGGCTGGCAAGTATGCTGGCAAGTACATGAGCGGTAACTATCTCCGCCCATTCACAGTAGAGTTTAACGCAAGCATCAAGTTCTAACAAGCCAATGCAAGAATATCGATATATAAACAACCTGTAAAAACCATACGAAAATGAAGAAAACTATTATGCTAATCGCAGCAATGTGCATGACATCTGCCATCACATTCGCTCAAGAAATCATCCGTGTGTCTACCGAAAAGACCGACCTCGTGATGAAAGTGTCGCCAAAGGGCCGTCTTTATCAGGTCTATCTCGGCGACAAGTTGCAGAATCCTGCCGACTACGAGAACCTTAAGTGGGATGTATATGCAGCTTCCGACGGCGCAGTGTGCCAGCGCGGCCATGAGGTGTACGCCACTTCCGGTGCTGAAGACTACTTCGAACCGGCTGTTGCCGTAACGCACGCCGACGGCAACATGACTACATATCTCTATTATAAGTCGTCGGAGCAGAAGGCTGTAAAGGGCGGCACTGAGACTGTCATCACACTTCAGGACAAGGTGTATCCGCTGACAGTGAAGCTCCACTATGTGGCTTATCCGAAGGAGAATGTGATAAAGGCATGGAGCGAGATCTCTCACAAGGAGAAGTCTGCCATCACACTCTGGCGCTACAGTTCTACGATGCTCTACTTCAAATCTTCAAAGTATTATCTCACTAACTATCACAGCGACTGGGCTAAGGAAGGTCAGCCAGAGACAACCCAGTTGAGCACGGGCAAAAAGATTATCGACACAAAACTCGGCACACGCGCCGCTATGCATGCTGAGCCTTTCTTCGAACTGGGCTTCGACGAGCCTGCAAAGGAGAACGAGGGCAAGGTGATGCTCGGCACGATTGGCTGGCCCGGTAACTTCCGCTTCACCTTTGAGGTGGACAACGTCGGCGCGCTTCGCGTCATTCCTGCCATCAATCCTTATGCTTCCGACTATAAGCTGAAGGCAGGCGAGGTGTTCACCACTCCTGAGTTCATCTTCGCGATGAGCGACAATGGTATGGGCGAGGCTTCGCGCAACTTGCACAACTGGGCTCGTCAGTATCAGGTGAACATGGGTATGGGCGACCGCCTCACTCTCCTGAACAACTGGGAGAATACGGGCTTCGACTTCAACCAGCAGAGTCTTGCCGAACTGATGAAGGATGCCAAAGACCTTGGCGTAGATATGTTCCTGCTCGACGACGGATGGTTCGCCAATAAGTATCCGCGCAAGGACGACCACGCCGGACTGGGCGACTGGGAGGCTACAAAGAGCAAGTTGCCGGAGGGCATTCCTGGTCTTGTAAGAGATGCAAAGAAGGCTGGTGTGAAGTTCGGTATATGGATTGAGCCGGAGATGGTGAACCCGAAGAGCGAACTGTTTGAGAAGCATCCTGATTGGGTTATCTTGCAACCGCAGCGCGACACATATTATTATCGCAACCAGCTCGTGCTCGACATCTCCAACCCTAAGGTGCAGGACTATGTGTACGGCATCGTCGACCGCATCATGACGGAGAACCCCGACGTGGCTTACTTCAAGTGGGACTGCAACAGCGTTATAACCAATATCTATTCGCCGTATCACAAGCAGAACCAGGGCAACTTCTACATCGACCACGTTCGTGGCATCTACAATGTGCTCACACGCATCCATAACAAGTATCCTAATCTGCCGATGATGCTCTGCTCAGGCGGTGGCGGACGTATGGACTACGAGATGCTCAAGTACTTCACCGAGTTCTGGTGTTCTGATGACACCGACCCGTACGAGCGCATCTACATCCAGTGGAGCCTCTCGAAGTTCTTCCCTGCAAAGACAATGGGATCGCACGTCACTAACTGGAACAAGAACACATCCGTGAAGTTCCGCACCGACGTATGCAGCTCATGCAAGTTGGGCTTCGACATCGACCTCAAGTCGCTCTCTGCCGACGACTACAAGTTCGTGCAGCAGGCCGTTAAGAACTACGATAGCATGAAGCCGATGATTCTCGAAGGCGACCAGTATCGTCTTGTTTCGCCATACGAAGGCAGCCACTGCGCTATCAACTACGTTAGCAAGGACAAGCAGCGTGCAGTGCTCTTCGCCTACGACCTGCATCCGCGCTATAAGGAGCCGCAGCAGAACGTGAAGTTGCAGGGACTGGATGCTGCAAAGATGTACACCGTGAAGGAGACAAACCTCATGCCTGGCAAGCAGTCAGACTTGGAGTGCAACGGCAAGCAGTACAGTGGCGACTATCTGATGAAGATTGGTCTGAACGTCTTCACAGCGCAGGATGGCACAAGCCATGTATTGGTGCTGGAGTAATAAGATAATGTAGTAGTAATAATATGTTGTAACAAAGGTTTAAACGAAAAAGACCATGTCGGTATTCCGGCATGGTCTTTTTCGTTTTTATAAGTCTGTATGCTTTCTAATAGATACAGATAATTTTCAATGTTCTTAGAGCAAAGTAGGCAATTTAAAAGATGCCCCACTTCTTCTTGCGCTTCGGGGCCTCCGTCTGTTCAAAGCTGCTGTTGCGTTGTTCCAATACTTCCTCCCACGTGCTGCGGTCTCTCACCATCTGGTAGATAGTACCCCAGTCGGGCAGACCGCCAATGTTGCGGTCGTCGATGAAGAGGTCTGCCTTTAGTTTGCGCGAGAAAGAGTCGTGCTCGCGGCTCTCCTCCGGGTAGTCGCGGTTCACGGCGTAGAACTCCACGCCGCGTTCCCTGCACCACTCAACAGCCTCGTCGAGCAGCCGTCCCTCGCGCACACTCCACAATATCAGCTTGTGGCGGTCGCGTATCAGCATACGCAATGTCTCTGTAGCGAAGGGCAGCTCCCTGCCGATGGCAGGGTATTTGTGCTCAACGATAGTTCCGTCGAAATCAACTGCTATAACCATTGTTACTTACGCTTGATTGAATCGTCCTCCTTGTTGCCGTAGTAGCTGTCAGCATAATTGCCGTAAGCGCCATACGAACTGTAGTTCAGACCGTAGTTGCTGCCATTGTCGCCACCGTACTTGCTGCCGTAGCTGCCGCTCTTGCCGTAGCGTCCGTACTTGCCGTACTTGCCGTAGCCGTAGTAGTAGCCGTACTTCTTCTTCGACATATCGATGCCGTTGATAACGATGCTTACCTGCGGCAACTTCTTCTGAGCGCTGAGCGAGTTGATGAACTCGAAGCTTGACTTCGGAGTATAGTCTGCACGACACATATAAACGGTGAGGTCAGCCACACGAGCAATCATCAGCGTATCTGTAACAAGACCCACAGGAGCGGTGTCCACGATGATGTAGTCGTACTCCTTGCGCAGAGTGGCGAAGATATTGTCGAGCGACTCGCGCGACACAAGCTCTGCAGGGTTTGGCGGGATAGGACCGGCTGGCATGATGTCCAGGTTGCGGTTCACGCCAGAGTTCAGAATGTTGGCGCAGATATCCTCATGAGTCGGGTTGTCGTGTACGAGCAGGTTGGTGATACCGATGTTCTTGTCCTTCAGTTCGAAGAGGTTGGTAAGACGCGGCTTGCGGATGTCAAGACCCATTACCAACACCTTCTTGCCCAGCAGCGCGAAGCTCACAGCCAGGTTAGCCGCTGTGAAGGTCTTACCCTCACCCGATGTGGTAGAGGTGAACATGATGACCTTCTGGTCCTCCTTCAGCATGAACTGAATGTTAGAACGTATAGAACGGAATACCTCCTCCATGACGTTGTTCTGGTTCTCGTGTACCACGATGTCAGCCTTCGTCTTCGCTGTCTCGCTTGCGATAGCCACGTCGCCGATGATAGGCAGAGTGGTGAGGCGAGCCACATCCTCGTGTCCTTCAATCTTGTAGCGGAAGAAGTTGATGAGGAACAGCACGATGGCCGGTATAGCCAAGCCGATAACCAACGCGATGAGCAGGATGATCGACTTCTTCGGGCTGATCTGTCCGAGCGATACGGGGTCGTCGATGAGCTTACCCTTGTCGGCTGTAGCGGCGAGCGAGATAGAGTTCTCCTCACGCTTCTGCAAGAGCATCAGGTAAAGACCCGACTTCACCTCCTGCTGTCTGCCGATCTGGTTGAGCACACGCTCCTGCTCAGGCGAAGAGTAGATCATGCTCGAGTAGCGGTTGTACTCCTGCAGTATTGAGTTGCGCTGAATCTGTGCGTTGCGCTGCACCTGAGTCATAGCGCGGCGGATACTTGACGAGAGGTCGTCGAGCTGTGCCGTGAGCGGAGTGATGGTAGGGCTGTTCTCGTTGGCGCTGCGCAGCAAGCGGTTGCGCTCCATAACAATCTTGTTGTAGTCGTTGATGAGCGTAGAAGCGGCAGCGTCGTTCAGACCCACGTTCGACGGCAGCGTCTGATACTTGTTGCTCGGCTCGTTCATGTACTGCTGCAAGCTGTGGAGCAACTCAATCTGCATGTCCATGTCAGCCAGCTTCTGTGTGAACTGGTCGGTGTTGGTGTAACCAAGCGCACCGGTAGCCTCCGGATTCACAATCTTGTACTGGCGCTTTGTTGCCTCCAGACTGCCCTCGGTAGCACCCAGCTCGGTGTTGATCTTCTCAAGACGCGAGTTGATGAACTGCTCTGTGCGCATCGCTATCTCGTTCTTGTCCTCGTTAGCCTGCATGTTGTAGCTGAACACGAGCTGCTTCAGATAGTCGTTGGCACGCTGCGGCATCTCGTCGGTCAGTGTCAAGCTGGCGATAGAAGTGTTCTTCGAAAGCTGGTCGACGGTGAGCGCACCGCTATACTTGCCTGCAATCATCTTCGGCGGATAGATTGTCACGAGCTCATTACGATCGTCGGGCATCGGCGAGAGCGTGTTGGTAGTGAACGTGATGATACCAACGCTTGTGATGATGCGAGCCGGCAGAACGTCGAATGTGCGGTTGATGGCGTAGGTCTTCGACGGTTTTTCGGGGTCTTCAGGCACGTAGGTATATGTGCCCGTCACATGCAGCTTGCCGTTCTCGTCCTTGTCGATAACGAGGCTGATAGGCATCTTCAGCGTCTCGATGTGGGCCGCATCGAGGTCTACGTTCACCGGCTGGTTCTTGTAGAGCAGGTGGTCCTTGATGCGTCCTTCGAGAGTGTAGACCGTGTAGAGCTTCAACTGCTTCACAGCCTCTGTAGCGAGCGCTGTCGACTTCAGAATCTCCATCTCGTTGTCGATACCCTCACTGTTTGTCATTATACCCAATGTCGACGAGTTGGCGATGTTGCTTCTTCCACCTCTGCGTCCGCCGTTGTTATCGTCGTCCTTGATGAGCAACTTGGCGTACGACTGGTACATAGGTGTCGTGTAGCGCAACATGATGGCAGCTGCGCTCAGACAGATGATTAATGAAAGTACGAACCACTGCCAGTTGAGGATCAGTGTCGTGTAGATGATTTTAAAGTCGAAGGAAGAACCCTCCTCGAGCTCTTGCTGTACGTTGTATAAACCTTGTTGGTTGTTGTTTCCTTCCATTTTTTTTGTTTGCGTTGTATGTTTAAAGCGTTTTATTATCCTTTATCTTCTTTTCGGCTATGTTTTCCCTTGTGTCTTTTTGCGGTGCCTTCGCTTTGGTAGTCTATTGTTTGTCCTCGGCGAGGCGCATCAGATACTTGCCGTATTCGTTCTTTATCATCGGCTGTGCCACCTCTGTGAGCTTCTCTTTAGTTATCCATCCCTTCTTGTATGCAATCTCCTCCAGACAAGCCACCTTCTGTCCCTGACGCTTCTCGATAACTTCGATGAAAGTGCTTGCCTCAGAGAGCGAGTCGTGTGTGCCGGTGTCGAGCCATGCGAAACCGCGCTGCAGGGTCTGCACCTTCAGTTCGCCGCGCTTCAGATACTCCTGGTTCACGGTTGTTATCTCCAGTTCGCCGCGTGCGCTCGGCTTGATGTTCTTCGCAATCTCCACCACGCTGTTCGGGTAGAAGTAGAGGCCCACCACCGCATAGTTGCTCTTCGGGTGCTCGGGCTTCTCCTCGATGCTGAGGCAGTTGCCATCGGCGTCGAACTCAGCCACGCCGTAGCGCTCGGGGTCGTTCACGTAGTAGCCGAAGACGGTCGACTTGCCGTCGCGCTCCACGTTCTGCACGCTCTCGCGCAGCAGCTGTGTGAAGCCGGCTCCGTAGAATATGTTGTCGCCCAATACGAGGCAAGCGCTGTCGTCGCCGATAAACTCTTCGCCGATGATGAACGCCTGAGCCAGACCGCCTGGATAAGGCTGCTCAGCGTATTCGAAGCGTACGCCGTAGTCGCTGCCGTCGCCCAGAAGGCGCTTGAAAGCCGGCAGGTCGGTAGGGGTGGATATGATGAGGATATCCTTTATGTCAGCGAGCATGAGCACTGATATAGGATAGTATATCATTGGCTTATCGAAAATTGGTATGAGTTGCTTGCTAATACCTTTGGTGATGGGGTAGAGGCGTGTGCCCGAGCCACCTGCTAAAACGATACCT
>ERZ1034871.492-NODE-492-length-23409-cov-10.563073_pt1 | contig 23409 bp, 14 predicted proteins | sample MGYA00520631_ERZ1034871 | MGnify/ENA primary metagenome ERZ1034871 (study PRJEB33766, sample SAMN09781721) | gut metagenome | biome: gut microbiome | host: Homo sapiens | place: Madagascar | study: EMG produced TPA metagenomics assembly of the PRJNA485056 data...
ATATTTTTACACCTTTTTTATATTGTTCTGCAAAAATAAGGATAATTTTCCGAAATAACAAGATTTTGGCGAAGATTCCAATTATTATTCGTATCTTTGCACATGGATTTGGCCGATGACCATCTCCAAGACATTTTGGTAAAACATAAAGCATTGACTATTATTGTGGTCTTCCAGAAAAAGCGTAGGAAACTTTAGTTCTGAATAAGCAACCACACCAATAATGGTTGGCTACACTTGTCGTAAGCATAGGTGAGCCTACTATCCGATTTGTAAGGTCAATGTTCATGCCCGATACAAGGGTGTGGACATTCTTATAATCGGATAGTGGTTCAGACTTTCCTACGCTTGCCACGGAAGACCATAAGAAAGGTTCACACCCTTCTTTTTGTGCCTTTTCCTAATTTGCATGTAGCCTGATGATAGTTGGATGCAACTATAAACAACTATCACGGAATGACAGAAAACATAGACGTACTACATCGAAAAATCAAGGACTTGGAAGGCAAGGTGGCTTATCTCAACGCCCAGTTGAAGCAAGACCATCGCTTCGGGCTCCATTGGATTGATGTGCCTGAGGCATTCGACAAGGATGGCGAAAATGCCATCCCAATTCTGGAGGAAGTCCCTGAGCTTTCCATCACAAATGATGATGGAAAACCTACTCATATCCTCATCGAGGGAGATAACTATCATGCCCTTACTTGCCTGAATTATACCCACCAGGGCAAGGTGGATGTAATCTACATTGATCCTCCTTATAATACTGGTAGTGATGGATTTACCTATAAGGACAAGAGGTTCTTGGATAAGTATCCCGATGGAACGCCGTTGCCAAAGAATCATCCTTTGAGACATAGCTCTTGGTTGTCGTTTATGGATAAGCGATTGAAGCTGGCAAGCTCTTTGATGAAAGCTGATGGAGTAATCTACATCAGCATTAACGAAGAAGAATATGCTAACCTTAAGTTGCTGTGCGATAGTATCTTTGGCTATTCCAACTATATTACAACCATAACCATCAAGGTTCGCCATGAAAACAGAATACTCAAGGGCGATAAGCCTATCCATGAGACCACGGAGTTGCTCTTGATGTATAGAAAATCTGATAAGTTTGAAATCAGCAAGCGCATCGTTGACAATTCTGACCCTAGGGATTATATTTATGAAATCGAAGAATTGACGGATAACCCAAAGATAATCAATATGGGTGGCAAAGATGTGAAAGTTTTTCGCCCAGGCGAATATCGAATAGTGGAGTGCGAGCCAAGTTTTGAGCACCTGAAGAAAATCAATATTCGTGGTTCCATCAAGACTGGTAATAGCTCTGGGCGATTCCACATGAGCTACTTGGAAGAAAGAAACAATGAGTTTAATGTCGTTTATAAAGTTCCTGGTATGGGTGATGATGGCAGGGATGGTAGATATTTTCTTTCTAGGAGTGACAGCGAGCATGCCAATGGCTTTTATTTTCAAGGAGCTCCTTTGAAGCGAAACGACACGAAAGAAATTCCATACCCTAATTTCTTGGACTTCGAACAGGATTTTAACCTTGTTGGAACGGAGGGAGGAGTTCCTTTTGATGGAGGTAAAAAGCCCATTGCTTTTATCCAGTATCTGTTGAAAATTGCAAAAGGCGACAACAAAGACCTTGTCGTTTTAGATTTTTTCGCAGGTAGTGGGTCTACTGCTCATGCGTACATGGATGGTGGTTATACTGGTCAAGTGATTCTTGTTCAGGCACCCGAGAAAACTTATTGTTTCAAGAAAGGTAAGAAGGTCGCCAAAGATAATTGCAAGGGCGTATTTAATGCAGGCTTTGAGACGATTACTCAGATTACGAGAAAGCGAATAGAGAACGTAATAGGAGGTTATGTGACGGATAAAAAGATAGCCAAAGTATTGTTTGAGGAAGAACTTACACCGATATCGTTGAAGAAAGTTCCCGATTATCTCGAAGAAATAGACAGACTCAAGCATGAAAATGAGCATGCTTATAATTCGTTTACAGTCCAAGTGAGAGATGGGGTGCTTGTATTGCAAGGAGAAATTTCCAAGAAAAAGCAATGTCCTCCTCTCGGCAATTCCCTCAAGTACTATCGCACCTCGTTCGTAGGGGATAGTTCCGTCAGCCAAGCTACCGACAACGACAAGACCATCCTTGCCCAGAAGGCTGGATGCTTGCTAGCTTTGGCTGAGAACACGCTTTACGAAACGATGAAGACAGAGAACTATCAGATTTTCAAGGACAAAGACCACGATTTGTGGACGGCTGTATATTTCAAGGAGGATTATCGGCCTAGGTTCTTCAATGAGTTTGTGGAGGAAGTGGAAAAGCTGCAAGGCATCAAGAATGTCTACATTTTCAGTTGGGGGGACGTGGGCTCGTTTGATTCTTATTTTGAAAACCTTTCCGGGGTAAACCTCAAGAGTATTCCTCAGCCCATTTTAGATATTTACAAATCATTAAATGCGTAGGAAATATGAAACAAATACGTTTTCAGATAGAAGCCGTTGACCAACTAGTAAATAATGTCAAGACCTTGTGGTCTCTTGATGAGCGTCAGATTCCTATCGTCTTGAAAGCGCCAACGGGAAGCGGTAAAACTTATATGACCCAAAAGATGATTTGCGACTTGGCTGAGCAACCCGACTGGGATAGGGAGGTGGCTTATGTGTGGATTACTTTCTCCGACGACCTCGCCATGCAAAGCAAGCATAAGTTTGATGTCTATTTCCCTACGAGCAGGCACGGTCGCTTCCTCACCATCGACGACTTTAGCCTGGGTTCGCTCCAGAAGAACGACGTGCTCTTTATCAACTGGCAGAAACTGGTGAGCACGAAGGCGGAAGACCGTATTTATCGTCGCCCGGAAAATCCCGACGAGCGCCACGAGAGCAGAGTCTACTTTGAGGATTTCGTGGAGAATACCCATAGCAATGGCATCGAGATCATCTTCATCATTGACGAATGCCACCTCAACGTGACCGAGGCTGCCAATCGTGATGTAATCAGCAAGCTTGACCCGAAGGTGAGCATACATGTGTCGGCTACGCCTCCGCCGGAGATTGTGGCGAAGGCAGCAGAATATGAGTCCAATGTCTTTATCAAGCACGAGGACGTGGTGAACCAAGGACTGATCAAGGAGAGCATCATTACCCAGACTAAGGAAGACCTCGACAAATATAGGGGAGAGGACGAGGACCATGTGCTGCTAAAACTTGCCATCGAAAAGCGCAAGGAACTGAAAGCTGAGATCGAGGCTTTCGGCAAGAAGGTCAATCCGCTGGTCATCATCCAGTTGCCTAATGACGACGAGGCATTGGTGGAGCAGGGGCAACCGACCAAGGAACAGATAACCAAGGAATATCTCATCTCTCAGGGAGTGAAGGCTGACAGAATAGCATCGTGGTTCTCAGGCAAGGCTAAGCCTGAGGGGCTGGAACGCGACGACAGCGAATATGAGTACCTGCTCTTCAAGACTGCAGCTGGTACAGGTTGGGATTGCCCACGTGCACAAATACTGGTTATGTTTCGCGATGTGAAATCTGAAACCTTCGGTACCCAGACTATCGGCAGAATCCTCCGTGTGCCCATCATGGGCGAGGAGGTCTCGAAAGTCTTCCGCAATGGTTATCTTTACACCAATTTCTCTCGCAAGGCGGTCGTTGAGGCTGACTATAGCAAGATGGGTGGCAACAAACCAAAGACGCTCATTTCCTTCAACAAGAAAGGCAAGGACTATGTCATAGACCCACGACTCATGACGGACAGTCTCTCTCGTGTGGACTATGGTGACCTGGGAAAGTCGGGTGATTTCCAGCAATGTCTTTTCGACACCTTCAACCAATATTTTGGAATCACCGAAGATGATCACTTCGATGATGAGGTCATGGACAAGCTCAAGGCAAAGGGGCTTAATCTGAATGGCGATTTCATGCATGAGATAATCTCCGACGCTCATTTCGAGGATTATGATAGAATCGGGGTGAAACTGAAAGAGGCAAACGGGGTGGTGCTCGAATGCAGCAAGAGCGATGTGCAGAAACTTTTCTCTTTTACATTGGTGCAAATTCTGCGAGCTCAGACCGACAACGACTGTAAGGTGGGAAACATCGTGCGCTCAGTTCCTACTTTGAAGAGTGCGCTGCGCCTGTGGTTCAAGTATTATGCACTGAGAAATGAATACGAGGACAAATGGTATCGTATCTTCTTGACCGACACCGTCCACAAGGAATCATCGAGCCTGTTTCGTCGTCTCATCACAGACACCTTGAAGGCTTATCATCCTTTGCTGGAGGAACAGCTGAGAAAGCGCAGAGAGGAAAACGAAAAGCGACAGAGCCATCCATTCGTGCTAAAGAAAATGTACGCTTACACGGAGGAGCATGATGAGCTGGAGGAGCAAAAGTCTCTGTTGCATCCGTTCTTCCTCGGTAAGCAATATACTGGTAGAAAGACAGAAAAAGCGTTTGCCAAGTATCTTGACAGTCAAGACACGATAGAATGGTGGTTTAAGAATGGAGATAGTGGTAAAGACTGGCTTGCCATTCGTTACTTCAACGAAGACAGACAGGAGGAAGCTCTTTTCTATCCCGACTGGGTGTTTCGGAAAACTGATGGAACTATCGGAATCTTTGACACCAAAGGTGGGCAGACAGCGTCTTCTCGTGAGACGAAAAACAAGGCTGAGGCTCTGCAAAGGCGGATTGCCCTGCTCAACGAGAATTCTCTCAACTGCTATGTTGGCGGCATCGTGATTGAGGCGAATGGTACTTGGTATTATAACGCTCATGCAGAGTATTCTTATCGGAGTGGCAGTACTGATGGATGGAATCGCATGCAGGACCTTTTCGATGATTTTAAGATTCAGTCTTCTGTCCCTGCCTCCGACCGCTTTGTTCATTATCTTCCTCTCTATTCTGTTAGGGCGGCTTGTGGCTATTTCGAGATTAGTGAACAGCCCGAGGCTGAAGGATGGGTGGATGTTTCCTCGTTGCCTTTCAAGCCAAACGAGGATATGTTTATTGTGCATGCTAAGGGTGACTCTATGCTCCCTAAAATTAAAGATGGTGATCTCTGTGTGTTCGAGCGTTATCAGGGTGGCTCTCGTGAGGGAGAAATCGTACTTTCTCAGGCTAACGAGTATTTCAATGAATATGGTGGCAAGTACACTATCAAGAAATATCATAGCGAAAAAATGGTGAACGAGGAGGGTGTGGAGGTTCACTCGAAGATAGAGTTGCAACCACTCAACACCAAGGATTTCCAATTCATAGAGATTCCTGATAATGCCGAAACTCAATATGCCACAATTGGTGTTTTGAAGTACATTATCAGCCAATAGTTTTTTTTTATTCGTTATAAAACAAATCGAGCCTCATCCTTCTAACTGAAGAATGAGGCTCGTTCTTTGATTTATTCAGCCCCTTAAAGTGGAGCTTCAAGATTATATCTTGTCGAGTGCCTGCTTAATGTCGTCGAGGATATCCTCGACATCCTCGATGCCTACGGAGAGGCGGATGAGGTCGGGGGCAACTCCGGCTTCTTTCAACTGCTCGTCAGATAGCTGGCGATGGGTATGGCTGGCAGGATGAAGCACACAGGTGCGGGCATCTGCCACATGAGTCACGATATTGATCATGTCGAGTGAGTCCATGAACTTGATGGCCGTCTCGCGGTCGCCCTTCAAGCCAAAGGCGATTACACCACAAGTGCCGTTGGGAAGGTATTTTTGCGCCAGTTCGTGGTAGGCGTCATCTTTCAAGCCGCTGTAGTGAACCCAAGCCACACGCGAGTCATTGTGCAGAAACTCTGCCACCTTTTGCGCATTCTCGCAGTGCTGGCGCATACGCAGATGAAGAGTCTGAAGTCCCAAGTTGAGGATGAAAGAGTTCATTGGGGCAGGTATGCTTCCAAGGTCGCGCATCAACTGGGCTACGAGTTTGGTGGTATAGCCCATCTTGCCGAAGGCCTTTACGTATGTCAGACCATGATAGCTGTCATCGGGGGTACAGAGACCAGGGAACTTTTCGGCGTGAGCCATCCAGTCGAAGTTGCCACTGTCTACTACTACACCGCCTACTTGTGATGCTGTTCCGTCCATGTATTTAGTTGTGGAGTGGGTAACGATGTCGGCTCCCCATTCGAAAGGACGACAGTTGATTGGTGTGGCGAAGGTGTTGTCCACAATCAGAGGAACACCATTCTTATGAGCTATACGTGCACATTTCTCTATGTCGAGAACGGCACATCCTGGGTTGCTGATGGTCTCGCCAAAGAACAACTTGGTGTTGGGGCGGAATGCCTTCTGTATTTCTTCCTCGCTGTCGTTGGGATTGACGAAGGTGCATTCTATGCCGAGTTTCTTGAGTGTCACACCAAAGAGGTTGAAGGTTCCACCATAAATCTCGTTGGAGGTAACGATATGGTCGCCTGCCTCGCAGATGTTGAATACAGCATAGAAGTTGGCAGCCTGACCGCTACTTGTCAATACAGCTCCCACACCGCCTTCGAGCTGTGCTATTTTCTTGGCTACAGCATCGTTGGTGGGATTTTGGAGTCGGGTATAGAAATATCCTTCTTTCTTCAGGTCGAAGAGCATGGCCATCTCTTCAGAATTGTCGTACTTGAATGTGGTACTCTGAATGATGGGCACTTCGATAGGTTCTCCATTCTTTGGCTCATAGCCTCCCTGTACACAGATGGAAGCTGCACGTAATTTCTTTTCCATTGTTGGTTGTATTTTTATATTTAAGTTTTCTTTGAGTGAAATTGAGTTTCGCTCATATCTCTTGATTTGGCAGAAATGGCACTCTCCCTATATTGTTGTGCTTGTGGTGCTGAGGCTTCCTGTCGTTTTTTTCCTTTATTGTGTGCAAAGGTACTTATTTTTTTTGATATTCAGATACTTTTTTGTACTTTTGCATCCGAATTCAAAACTAACAGCAATTAGTTATATCAAATAGAACGATGAAGATAGGTTTCGATAACGAGAAGTATCTGAAAATTCAATCAGAGCACATTAAAGAGAGAATCTCACAGTTTGACGGAAAACTTTACCTCGAATTGGGTGGTAAACTTTTCGACGACCACCACGCCAGCCGAGTTTTGCCAGGCTTTCAGCCAGACAGCAAGTTGCGTATGTTTCAGAAAATCAGTGACAGCATAGAGATAGTGATAGTTATCAGTGCTGCCGACATTGAGAAGAACAAGAAACGTGCCGACTTGGGTATTACCTATGATGAAGATGTACTTCGTCTGCGTGGCGAGTTCCAGCATCGAGGTTTCATGGTAGGTTCAGTAGTCATCACTCATTACAATGGTCAGCCTGCAGCCATCGCTTTCAAGCAGCGCTTAGAGCGTGAGGGCATCAAGACTTATTGTCATTACCTGATAGAAGGTTATCCACATAATGTGAAGTTGATAGCCTCGGATGAGGGATTCGGACAGAACGACTATGTGGAGACAGAGCGACCATTGGTTATTGTGACTGCTCCAGGTCCTGGCAGTGGCAAGATGGCTGTCTGCCTCAGCCAGTTGTATAATGAGAACAAGCGTGGCGTGCGTGCCGGTTATGCCAAGTTTGAGACTTTCCCAGTATGGAATCTGCCATTGAAACATCCTGTCAACATCGCTTATGAGGCTGCAACTGCCGACCTCAATGACGTGAACATGATAGACCCCTTCCATTTGGAGGCTTACAACAAGATAGCCATCAACTATAACCGCGATGTGGAGATTTATCCTGTGCTCAATGCACTCTTCGAAGGTATCTATGGCAGCAATCCATATAAGTCGCCCACAGATATGGGTGTCAATATGGTGGGCTTCTGCATCTCTGATGATGAGGTTTGCTGTGAGGCATCCAAGGATGAGATAGTACGTAGATATTATGCAGCCACCAACAAGATGGCGGCTGGAGCCTGCAATGACGCGGAAATCAGCAAGATACAGATGCTCTTCAACCAGGCTAAGATTACTACCGATTATCGTAAGGTGACTGTGGCTGCCAAGAATCACAAGCAGGAAACTGGACATACATCGGCTGCTATAGAACTGGAAGACGGTACCATCATCTGTGGTCACAGCAGCGAACTGCTTGGCTGTAGTGCTGCCTTGTTGCTGAATGTCACCAAGCATTTGGGGGATATCGATCATAACCTAAAGCTCATTCCTCAGTCGATGATAGAACCTATACAGTATACCAAGGTAAATTATCTCGGTGGCCATAATCCACGACTTCATACCGACGAGGTACTTGTGGCACTCTCTGTTCTTTCCGAGAACGATGAGAACTGTCGTGTGGCTTTACAGCAGTTGCCTAAGTTGCGTGGCTGTCAGGCTCACTGCACTGTGATGCTGAGTGATGTAGACCAGCGTATCTTTAAGAAACTCGGTGTCAATATCACTTGTGAGCCCGTACTGAAGAAATAGCACTTGACAAAGTAAAGATAAAAAAGCCTGAGAAATATGTTTGCATGATGCTTGACATTTTCTCAGGCTTTTTCGTTATAGAATAGTAGGCGCCTATTGAAGTCTTTGTGGAATTTAATAGAAGTAGTTATCTCACATTTATATAACGTGTTAATTCCATTTTTTGAGGAAACTTATTCCTTAGTTGTAGGCATTCCTAACTTTTTCCAGTTGAGGATTCCTCCTTCCATGTCAAATACTTTTAAGCCTTGCTTCTGCATTTTCATACAGGCATGATGGCTGCGCTTGCCGCTTCGACAGTATACATAATAGGTGTGCGACTTGTCGAGCAATTTGATACCAGCATCGAAGGCCTCGCTATTAAGAAAGTCGAGCTGCTGGGCTCCAGCCAAATGCTCTTCATTGTATTCGCCAGGTGTGCGTACATCGAGAATAATGGATGTTGTATCGGCTTTAGCCTGTTTGATAAAGGCTTGTGGAACCAATGTGTCAATACTGTCCGATTGTGCAGAGCAGCCTGTAGTTCCAAAACTGATGGCTGTCAATAATGATAATAATATTTTCTTCATTTCTTATTCTGTTTTATTTATATTCTGTTTTTGATGTATGTGGTCTGTGAGTGCAGTAGCACATCGTGACAATTATCTCAACGCCATCACCCTGCTGAGAATCAGTTTCTTGTATTCTTTCTTGATGTTTTCGGGTAGGAAAGAGGCATCGATGAGGTCGAGCCATTTAACGATGGAACGACGGAACTTCTTTGCCATATTACTGATAACCTTTTCGCTAAGTCCAGAAGCTGTCATCACTTTGATAAAATCAGACTTCTGTAACTTCCTTTTCTTACCATTGAGTGTTAATGCTAATTCTTCCGTGTCTTCAGGCATCACAATCTTGGTAGATAGTAAATCGTAGGCAGGAGTAAGAGCATAGCCCATTTTGCGATTATTGTATAGCGAGAAGTTCTTGAGGTGCATGTCGGCATTGCCTGTTATCCACGAAAAGATGACAACTTCCCAATAGTTGACAAGGTCGAGCTGTGAAAAGGATGAATGTTTTTTGATAAGTTTGGCTATCTGCTCGTAGGAACCTTTATACTTGTATTCGGTAAGTCGTTCAGACAGCTGACACATATCCTCCATCGGTACTTTCTGTCCCTCTTCCAGACGATCTATTCTTCGAGTAATGTAGCAAAGCTCGCCATCGGCAAAGCGTATCAATCCGTGAGGAACCACTGCTATCTTGGCAGCCTCGGCAAGGTGCATTGTGAGGTCTTCTATCTCTGGCAGACAACGATATCGCTCTGTCTGTGGCTTTAGGATGTATTTCCCCCATAGTCCGACAATGGTAAATCGCGAAGGTTCATTCTTGCCTCCAGGGTTGACATCGAGTGAGAGCTTGGCTTGTACCCCTGTGAGTGTAGTTTGACTTCTGACTACTTGTTTGGCCAAATCGCCTATTTCTTTTCTAACATAAGGTAGGAGAGGGGCTTCCTTAGTTCCGAAAAGCTTGCGTGCACAGGCTGGATGGTAGTCCACCTGACCTACTTTTAAGGGCTTATAGCAATATAAACATTTCTCCATACACGATTGTCCTTTCTTTATTTATTGGTGGATTTTACTTCATTGTGGTTTCGTTATCTTCAACAGGAATAATGCTTACTGCTCCTATACAATCTCTACAGCAAGCTAACAGGAGCGACATCCTGTCGCGCTGATTGATTTTCCAGCTGCTTTCAGCAATATTCAGCAACCACCCTTCTGGTATCAGACCATCAAAGAAGGGGAACAACACGGTGTCGTGGTAGGGGGCTTCGGAAAGTGGGAGGGTTAAACTAACTGCCTCTGCCGTTTTTGATGCAAGATAATTGGCATCGTATGCAAAGGTAAATCCTGTCTCATCTTCAGTCAACATTCCCACGTATTGGTCGTAGAGATATACTCTTCCTTGTTTCATATCTTGCGTTTTTAGATGGGAGTTGTGGTTTGTCGTTTCTTTGTCATTATCATCAGAGAAATCTACTATCCTCTGGAGAATCTATGTTTATGAAATTTATTCTTTTTGGATAGGAACAGGTCCTACTTCTTGTCCGAAAAGTAAGAGAACTTGGTTTACCTTGTCGAGGCGTAGTGTTTCTTTGCCTTGCTCCAGTTCGCGTACGAATCTGAGTCCTACGCCTGATTTGGCAGCCAGGTCGACTTGTGTCAATCCGAACTGCTTGCGCATTTCTTTTACGTATGATGATAATGTATCGCTCATATTCTTTGTTTCTTGACAATTATGATATTCATTTTATACCCTTTCGGGTAATGTGAAGTTGGTAAATATATTATATTATACCCTTTCGGTGGCAAATATACAAAGAATAATTGAAAATACTCCCGAAAAGGTATAATATATAATAAGTTTTAACTAATTATACCTTTTCGGGAGTAAACTATGAAATATTATTGCTTTTTGGGAATTCCATAAGAACAAGTAACATGAAGATATAATTTGAAATCAATCTCTATTCATGCTCGATTTCCTTCTATTCCTCTGGCTCTTGATGTTTCATCAGCGTTCCTAATTCTCTGACTTTTTTCTCAAACTCATTTCTGTCATTGATTGCGCCATTGCGTAGTTTTGCCCTATAATTATATATGGTGTTGACTGCATAGTGTAGGAATTCTGCAATCTTTGTACTATCGTCGATGCCCAGACGAATGAGTGCAAATACTCTTACTATGGCTGAGAGTTTGTTAGGGGAGGATAGATGAATTTGGTATTCTTCCTTCAGCAGTCCATTCAAATCCTCCACGAAGTTGGGGAAGAGGTTTAGGAATACCTTGTCGAAATTGGCGTATAGTTCTTCAAGTTCTTGCTCCTTGACCTCTGAACTCTTAGTCATAGAGTAGAGTTCGTTGTACTGTTTGTTTTTTAGCATCTTATTGACATTGAGGCGCATTTTGTCCAGTTTATCGATGTAGTGTGAACAAGCCCCCAGGAACTGGCCTATATATTCTTCCTTAACCCCATTCGACTCATTGAGTTTGTCGTTGGATGCTTTTAGCATACCATTGGTGGAAGATAGTTTGTTGTTGAGTTCTTCTAATTGAGTATTGGTTTTCTTCAGTTCGTTTCTTGCTTTCGACAGATACGATTTCTGCTTGTTGACATAGAATGTCAATAAAGCCAATGCAATGACCAAAAGACTCACACATATAATGGCAAAGATGAGACGATGGTTGGCCTTTTTGAGTTCTGCCTGATAGTTGTGGTCTATGGTGCCAAGCACTGGAGATATCTGCCAACTGCGTATGCGAGTACAGAATCTCTTGTTGGCGTTCCACGAAAAGTTGATGTATTTGTATGAGCGTTCCACATCTTTTTCCTTGCTGAGTATCTCTGCAAGAATCCAGAGTGAAGCTTGGTCGTTGATGGCACATTTTACATCACATATAGCAGATTGTAGTAGCCAGTATTTTACCATGTCCTCGTCTTTCAGCGAGCGGTATATTAAGTAGCGATAGTAGGCCACAATTCCATATTCGTGACTTCCTTTCTTGCACTTGCTTAATCGGATGTCGTTAATTTTAAGAGCTTCTTTCAACTTATTCTGGCTGGTTAGCAAGACCTCCTTTCTCATGAGGTAATCCTCGCTGTTAGGGGATAATATTGAAAATAATGTATCACGACAACAGTTTTGTTTTCTGTAGAATTCTTGACTTAGGTCAGTGTCAATGTGTATATTTGAAAAGCCCAGTTCGCCATAGACGTGATAAAAGGCTATGTAATAGTCTTTCTTGTTAGAGTTATTCAAAGTTTTTTTATCGATACTTTGTAGAACATGAAGTGCCTCCGTGAAAGCTCCTGATGTTGAATATTGTAAAGCAAGTAAGCTTCTCAACTTGGTAATGTCGCTCTTCATGTTGTTTCTTTTTGCCAAGTCGATGGCTTGGTGAATATAATAAATAGAAGAGTCGCTTTGGTATGCTTTGTATTCTTCGTATAGTTTGTAATATGCGGTTAGGAGTTGTTGGGGTGTATGTCCTTGCCGGCTCTGTTTTTTGATTTTAGTGATGCGGCTTTCTTTTTGGTTGATATAGTATTGTGATTGTTTGATAGCCTGATCAAGTTGCTCGTATAAGTCTTTTATGTTTTTATTCTGAGCAAAACTTGAAGTTAGTGCAGAGAAGCACATTATATATACCAAAGATAGTATCTTTTTCATTATGCTTTGTTTGTTGTAAGATTAAAATAGAATTTAACTTAAGCCTGTTCTACTGAGTAAGCAAACATTCAAATGCAAAGATAAGTTTTTTAGTGGATAATGCCAAATGTTTGGCATGTTTTTTCTTTTTATAATTCTACTTCCATACATGTGAAACTTCAGTAAATGACATCTACGTGATAAGTTCATTACGAAAAAGGCTGTCCCAATCACTTGGAACAGCCTTCAACCAATCAAAATACATTTATTATTCAGTACTAAACCTAAATCTACTTTTAATTTCTTTTAGATGGGTTTACAAGTCACGATTTTTTATTTCTTTTCTACTTTGAGAACTGCCTTGTCTACACCGGCAGTCAAGTCAACTGTAAATACGTATGTCTCGCCATCCTTCAGTTCTACTCCATCTTTCAGATAAACATTGCCGTTGTCGTGACCGTTACCGTCACCGATGCCGAATACCTCGCTATCAGTTGAGATGAGATGGCTGTTATCCTTACCCTTGAACTCAATACCCCAGTTGGCCTGACCAAAGAATTTGAAGTTTATGTCTGTAGCTCTGAGTTGCTTGCCTATGGTGAGTGTAACCTGATATACCTTATCCTTGATAGGAGTGAGACAGACATCAGAATCGGTGCCAGTCCACCAACCATGATTTACAGCGTTCCAAGTAGGTTTGTTGATTCCTTCGTTTCCTATTATCCAAATAGCGCCAGTACCATCAGCGTTCAATGCCATAGGCTCGTTTCCATTCATTGTCCATATGCGGAAAGACTTATGAGTGAAGTCAGCCTGTACGGTGTATCTGCCTGTGATGGCTTTGAAGGTGTAGGTACCATCTTCTTCTTTTTGGAACCAATCATTGTCGTAGAACCAATCGTCTGGTAAATTGTTGCCATTGATAGTAAGATTACAGGTAGCACCTTGTTTAATATCTCCTACCCAAGTCTTGCCCGCATCAGAATCGGAAAAATCGAGCATGGTGACTGGTAAAACATCTGTAGGTCCTGCAGTATAGTTCTTGGCATCGAAAGTAACGACTACATGATCAGTATTCTCTGACGAGAAGTTGAAATTGTTGGTTTCGCCCAAATTGATGTCCTTTCCTGTACTTGAACCAAACACGAACTTGCCATCCTTGGTAGCGAAATATCCCTTAAAGGTCTTTTTGGTGTTGGGAAGAACAGTCTGATACATGAAATTGCCAACTTCGGTCATGTCATACTTGGTTCCGTCAGCACAGACAAATTGCAAGTTTGTAAAGTGAGGACGCTTGATGTCGAATGATAACGTCTCAGTATTTGCCTTTGTCGACACATTTTGCAAAGTGAGTTGTATATCAACCTTGCCATCAGGAATGCTCTGAACGTAAGGTACTTTGAGCTTGACAAGATATTCACCCGGCTCCTTGGTACGGATAGTTGTTGCGTCTACACTCTGACCGCTGAAAAGCAAGTTGGCTTTCAAGGTAGAGAGAGCTACGCCCGCCTCATCCTTACAGTTTACTTTCACTTCTACCTCTTCGCCCATCCATACTGCTGTAGTAGGAGCGCTATAGCTCATCACTGGATTTCCAGTAGGTGTTGGAGCATTGTAGTCGTCTTCACTGCAAGCTGCCATTAGTGGTAGAGCGAGCAATGCTATGATATAATATTTGATATGTTTCATAATGGTTGTATCTATTGTTGATTAATTACTAAAATGACATTCATTATTTATTCCATTTGCACGAAATAACACCATTAGCAGGTACATTGCATGTAAAGTTATGGATGCCATCGCTTAGATTGATAGATTTTGTCTCATCTCCCTCGTTGATGATAACAGCAGCAAGGCTTCCGTCTGGATTCAAAAATTCTGCATGAGTTATCTTGCTGTCATTAATGGTACGTGAAGTAGTACCGATACGAACAGCACCAGGGGCCACCACGCTTGCCATGTGGTTGATGATGTAATAATGAGAATTATAGCTCAACTGTTTGTACCCATTCTGATTGATGTCGATGGCGCCATAGCAAGTTTGGCATCCACCATCAAGATTGGGACCCATTTTGTTGTCGAGCATCAAGTTCCAAACGAGTACGGCCTTGCAGTTTTGATTGACAGTAGCGAGTGCTACATTCTTCATATCTGCCATCAGACGTTTGCTTAAGTCGCGTCCATTATTCCATGTACCTATACTTGTTTCTGAGAAGATAAGTTCCTTGTCGGGGCGTTGGTTATGGATATCTGTCAATTCACTGTTGTTGCCACCATAGTCATGATATGCAGCTCCAACAACCAACTCGGAACCTTCAAAATTGTCACCGATAGCATTGTAGAGTTTAATAGGATAATCTTCTTGGTCTGCTATTTTGTCGTAATTGTAATTATGGTCGTAGACATATATCTTGGTTGTAAGACCACTTCTCTTGAACTCGGTAGCCAAAGCCTTTACGAAAGGAGCTTCTTCCTGCCATGGCATATATAGAGAAGCGCAGTTGGCCTTGTTCAATGGTTCATTTTGAGGACTTACAGCATAGATATTGATACCCTTTTCTTTCATTACCTTGATGAACTTCACAAAATACTTGGCGTAGGTCTCACGGTAATCAGGGTTGAGGTGTCCGTCAGTCCAGGAGTCCTTTGGAGTCTTGGTATTGATGTCAGCAACCTTCATCCATTTAGGACAAGTCCATGGTGCTGCTATGATTTTTAAACTTGGGTTGATAGACAAGATTTCCTTTAATATAGGAATCACATAGTTGTTCTCATCGCTATAAAGTTCGAAATTACTGATAGGATCGTTCTCGCTTCCCTTTTTATCGCAATAAGTATATTCAGTACTTGAGAAATCGTTGCAGCCTAATGAGATGCGAGCGTAACTAACGCCATATCCCTCTGTAGTGGAGTAAATGCGCTTTAAGAGAGCCAGGCGAGCCTCAGGATTCATCTTCATGAGATTGTAGCAAGAAGAGTAGGTGATGGCATATCCGAAACCATCGATAGTCTGGAATTTCTTATTTTTGTCTATTTCGATGGTTGTTGGCGCCATAGATACACCATCAAAAAGTTTGGCTTCTCCCTCTGCCAAGGAATATGTGCCATCGGCTGTTGTGGTAAAAGTCTTGGCAGTTCCTTGTGTAGGTATAGGGTTGGGAGCTTCGCTTGGAGTCTCAAAATCAATAGGATCTGAGAATGAATTACTATTGCTGCATGCTGTCACAGAAAATGCTGTGGCGCAGATAAACATCATAATTTTATGGTTATGGTATTTCATATGAATAGTTTTTTTTTATTGAAGTTTCGCATGTACGGAAGTTATAGTAGTTAAAGAAGTTATCACTCACTTCGGTCGTTAGAAGTTATAGCCAATAGCCTTTTTTGTTGTATATTTAGTTATAAAGCATATGGCTTTAACTTCTCTAACTTCTTTAAATTCTTTAACTTCCCCTTTTGCGAAAGTTGAGTTTTTATATTTGAAATAATTTTATCTTCACATTTTGAGATTGTGATTAGTAACCAGGGTTTTGTTCCAGGTTAGTGTTCTGGTCGAGAGCCGTCTGTGGTATAGGCAACAGGTAAGAGTTACTGTCAAACAGTTTAACTTGTTTGATGCGGCCTTTATCACGATTATCAATACCATTGAGATATTTTTCTACTTTGTTGTTGCGGCATAGATCGAACCAACGCTCTCCCTCAAAGGCAAGCTCTAAACGGCGTTCGTGAAGCACGGCTTCTATCATAGCTTCCTTGCTATTTGTCTTATCAGAAGTCAGTTCCTTCAGTTTGGCACGTTTACGAATCTGGTTTACGAGTTTCGCACTCTCGTCAAGGTTGCCCTTATAGGCTTCCGCCTCTGCCTTCATGAGGATAATGTCAGCGAGTCGAATCCAATAAATGTTGCTGTAGGAAGAACGCAACTTATACATGAATGGGTAGTTGGAGGCTGGATAATAGTTGCTCCATGTACATGCATAATATACTATAGCCTGATTCTTGCGTATTTCATCGCCTTCTTTTTCAAAATCGTTGATGATGTCGCGCGAAGGAGTAATCCACTTTGCCCATGTGAAATAGTAATCCCAGTTGTCCAACTGGCGTCCGTACATCCATGTTTCCCAGTTTCCGCTACCTGTTGTCCAATGAACCTCCAAAATACCTTCTTTGGTATTACGTTTCAGGCAATCCTTGGTTGTCTCATCGTATCCCCAGAGAGTTTCATAACTATCTTCAAGTTCTACACCTGTTGTCTTGATTACCTTATCAGCGTAGGTTATTACTTTATCGTAATCTTGTACTTCCTTTTCGGCGTAGACCTTGGCAAGCATAGCTTGAGCTACAGTCTTGGTCATCTTGGTGCGGTCAGAATTATCATTGTCAGGAGCATATTTTTCAGCATCTGTCAAGTCGGCAATAATCTGTTCATAGCACTCCTTGGGTGATTTACGAGGAGGATAGTAAGTAGGGTATACCTCATTGATGTTATCAGAGGTGATTGTTTTTGCAATGGTTGTAATAACAGGGAATGAGCCCCAAAGACGTGCCATTCGGAACATCATCAATGCACGGAAAATTTCTCCTTGAGCCTTATAGGAATGATATTCTGTATCTGAGATTTGGCCACTTTCCTTCAGTTGTTCTACGCCATTGATGAGCACATTGGCTTGAGCGATATCCTCTAAGTATCGATTCCAGTCTCGGCTCAAAACAGAGTTACTGGCATCTATAGAGTTGGTTTCGTAAGGCACCACCTCGGCTCCTGTAGTACCAGCATACGCATTATCACTATGAGAGTCGCCTATCAAGAGATAATCGAGATGGGTGTGCTCCTGGCGGTTGCGGAACAACTCATAGAGAGACTTGAGTTGTGCTTCTGCGGCAGCCTTATCCTTTAAAACAGCTGTGGATGTTTCAGTCTGGGTGCCCTGTGTTATTTCTGAAGGATCGGATATAGGCTCATAGTCGAGTGAGCAACTTGCCAATGATATCATGGTTAAGCTACCGAGCGCTAAAGTCTTGATTTTATTATATGTTTTCATTGTTGTCATGATTTTTAGAATTCAACTTTTACACCTAATACTATGCTTTTGTTGAGAGGGTATGTGCCCCAGTCGATGCCTTGTACACTACCACTATTACCATACTGATTGACCTCTGGATCCATACCAGAATAATCGGTAAGGGTAATCAGGTTGGTAGCTGATACGTATGGCTGCAAACGAGTCAGTCCGAAGCGTGAGATCAGTTTGCGTGGAACATCGTAAGAGAGGGAGATATCTTTTAAGCGAATATAACTGCCATCCTCTACGAAGTAGGTAGAGTTACGGATGTCCCACTTAGCTTTAGGTACGTTGGTGATTTGTCCTGGAATTCTCCAGCGTGCCAATACTTTGGTGCTTTGGTTCTTGCCATCATACATTCCTTCTGTTTCCATTCGGGAGACATTATAGATGTCGTTTCCATAACTTCCCTGGATAAGAATACTGAGATTCAAACCTTTATATGAGAAGGTGTTGGTCATACCGAAAGTGAAGTCAGGGTTAGGGTCACCGATATAGGTACGATCACTTGCAGAAACGAGTCCGTCGCCAGTTATGTCCTTGTACTTCATGTCACCAGTTTCAGGATCAACCCCTTCTGCTATATATCCCCAGAAACTGCCTAAAGGCATGCCGGGAGTGTTGCGTACAACTGGTTCGTTGACATAGTCGGTGGTTTTAGCATCATAATATACTTGCGTTAGAGCCAGACTTTCCAACTTGTTTTTATTGAATGAGATGTTAAAGTCGGTGTTCCACTTAAATGTTCCAATCAAGTTCTTTGAGGAGAAGGCAAATTCCCAACCCTTATTGCTCATCGAACCGCCATTATAGGTAAGACTTGTTGCAGCTGCACTTCCTGCAGGAAGGGTGATGTTCATCAGCATATCCTTGGTCTTCTTGTAATAGTAATCGGCATAGAAAGTCAAGCGGTTTCCTAATACAGTCAGGTCGAGTCCGATGTTAGTCTGTGTTGTTGTTTCCCATGTCAACTCAGGGTTGCTCAAGTTGCCTTGTGAGAATGTAGGTATAGCGTTGGCGTCATTGCCCTCACCAAACCATTGTACACGATTGATATTGTATCTTGCCAAATAACTATAGTCGCCCAAGCCACTCTGGTTACCAGTCTGTCCCCAGCCACCACGAATCTTCAAGTCGTCTATCCACTTGATATCCTTCATGAATTTCTCATTGCTCACACGCCAAGCTCCAGAGAAAGATGGGAAATAACCCCAACGATGGTGAGGAGCTAACTTGGAAGAACCATCAGCACGCATATTGGCTGTTACCATATAGGTGTCGTTCCAGTTGTATTGTAAACGAGCGAAGGTAGAGAAGATAGCCCAATCAGCAGCAGAAGAGCCTGTTCCTGTCCAGGAAATCTTGTTGGCAGCATTCAGAGTAGGGAAGTTATCATTCGCATAGTTGCTACCATTGATATAGTTTTGGCTCCACTTGCTTTGAGTCCATGAACTACCTGCCATGGCATCAAAGTTATGTTTACCCAATGTTTTTTTGTAATTCACCACATTGTCCCATACGATAACACTGCTGATATTACGTCCATCATAGCCTGTTCCAAATTCCTGACGACCAATGGTTGTAGAGATAGGGTCGAGGAAGTTGGTTGTTGTGCCTTGTGTGCGATCGAAAGACAAAGACAGGTTGTACGTCAACTCAGGCATGAAGGTAACTGTTGCTTTTCCTGTAGCCAACAAACGATTGTATGCAGATTTGTTGTTCTGCGTTCGGGCTATATTCTCAGCAGGTGAAGTGATATTTACGCCATAGAAGTTGTTGTAAAATTGATTTGGATTCTCAGGATTCCATACAGGAGCGTAAGTAGGCGTATTGACGATAGCCGTAACTACACCGCCACGGTTAGAACCCGTACCAGAAATAATACCTGTACCCTTGTTGGTATAGTCAGAATAGGTTACGCTTGCATTGAGGCGCAGCCACTTACGAATGTCGTTTTCAACAGATGCGCGGAAATTGTAACGCTTGTAACTTGATTTCTTGATGACACCATTTTCACCCGTGTAACCACCAGAGATGAAGTATCTCATTTTTTCTGTTCCATTAGTGATAGAGACCTGGTAGTCCTGTACGTTTCCAGTGCGGAAAACCTCGTCTTTCCAGTCGGTCATGTCTTTCAAACCTTCAGGGAGTTTTACCATACCAATCTCATCCATCAATTCTTTATACTGTGCAGCATTGAGTGATTCTTGATTATCGCGTACAGTATTAAACGCATAGTGTGCATTCAAGCTGATTTTTGCCACACCTGTTTTTCCCTGCTTGGTTCCGATAATGATAACTCCATTAGCAGCTCGAGAACCATAGATGGCAGCTGAAGATGCATCTTTTAATACTTGGATATTGTCAATATCATCAGCAGCCAAGAAATCAATATTGGTCATAGGCACACCATCTACCACATAGAGTGGGTCGTTGCTACCATTCAATGATGTAGTACCACGCACACGTATGGTGGGGGAAGCACCTGGCTGACCATTGGCTTGTGAAATTTGTAGACCTGCTGCTTTACCCTGCATACCAGCAGCTGCAGATACAATAGGACGTGTAGAAAGATCCTTCGCCGACACGCTTGAAACAGCAGTAGTAACATCTTTACGCTTCACTGAGCCATAACCGATGGCAACTACTTCATTTAGCATGTTAGCTTCCTCTTCAAGTGTGATTTTGATGCCATTTGAAGCCTTTACTTCTTTATTCTTATAGCCAATATAAGAAATCTTGAGTTTGGCACCTTGTTGTACTTCGATGGTAAAATGTCCATCCAAATCGGTGGCTACACCATTTTGCGTTCCATTTTCAAGAACAGAAGCTCCAATAATGGGTTCATTGGTGTTGTCGATTACAGTGCCAGTAATCTTCATCTTTTGACCCCAGGCAGTAGCCGAGATTAATAGAACGAGTGCTGTAGATGCTAATCCTCGCAACCTCGCATTACTTTTTGCTTTTCTCATAAATTTAAGTTTTTGTTATTTGATTTTGTGTATATCTCTTTTTTATAGCTTTTGTCTTTGTGGACAGTGCTATGTTTGCTCATGCAAAAGTAATAAAAAAAGTAACAAAATGTTTGTTGATTAAATCATTAAGTGGTGAAAATAAGCGGTTGTGAATATGTAAGGTATTGATTGTTAGTGTTATATGGCTTTTGCTGTTTTTCAATTTAGTGGTGTTTTTATGAAATGGAATAAAGGTTAATATCGTAGATGTTTGTTTATTTATGTCTAAAAAAAGAGTGTAATGAATACTTCGTGAAGTGATTCATTACACTCTTTCTTGTTTAATGAAGTTTGCCTATATATATAATAAGGTATATATATATAATAAGGTGTAACACCCCTATGCGATACAAACAATCATTTGTTATGCGTTGTAAGTTTCTTTATTTTCCGAGGTTCTTTTTCTTCTCGTTCAATTCTGCTTGCTTACGTGCAAGTTCAGCTTGCTGTTTTTGCTGCAATTCCTGCAGAGCCTGCATTCTTGCCATCAATCCGCTTGCCTTCTTAGGATTGCTCTTGTTCTCCTGATAACGTTTCTCAAGGATAGCAAGGAGCTTCTCGTCGTTGGTGGTCTTGCGCAAGGTCCACATGATGGCTGCACTGAAGAACAGAGAGATGAAGTAGTAGAAGTTCAAACCAGATGAGTAGTCGTTGAACATAAAGAAGAACATCAGAGGCATGATGAGCATCATCCACTGCATCATCTTCATTTGATCAGCCTGCTGGCCTACCATCTGGTCGCGCTGCTGGCGCATGGTCATCCAAGAGTAGAGGAGGTTGGCTACACAGAAGAGGATACAGGTAAGGCTCAAGTGATCGCCTATCAACCAGATGTTGGTGTTCCACTCGATGATGGGGTCGTAGGTACTCAGATCACTCATCCACAGGAACTTCTCACCACGAAGCTGAATAGCATTTGGCACAAAGTTGAACATTGCAACCCAAACAGGCAACTGAATCAGCATAGGGATACAACCAGATAATGGGCTTACACCATATTTGGCATATTCAGCCATCATAGCCTGCTGCTTCTGCATCTGATCCTCTGGCTTATTATACTGAGCGGTAGCAGCTTCGAGTTTTGGTTTGAGTACGCGCATCTTGGCAGAACTCATGTAGCTCTTCTTTACCATAGGGTAGGTGATGAGCTTGAGGAGCAGGGTAATGAGAATCAACACGATACCCATAGGGAAAATCTTACTCAACCAGTCGAATACATAGATTGTGAAGAAACGGTTGATCCAGCGGACGATAGGCCATCCTAAGTATACAAGCTTCTGGAACTCCAGGTCCTTGCCGAAGGTGCTTTCCTTCTCTGTATTCTTCAGAATCTGGAAGTCGTTAGGTCCGAAGTAGAACTCAAACTCAGAAGCCTTCTTTCCTGTTGGGTCAAAAGCCGTCTTCATCTTAGCCTGGAACTGCTTCAGATAGCCGGAGCCCTTCTCCTGAGGGATAGAAGTCATGAAGGCATCCTTGTCGAAGTTGTCCTTGGATATCATGATGGCAGAGAAGAACTGGTTCTTGAAAGACACCCAGTCGATGGTTTCTTCGATTTTCTCGTCGATTTTCTCGCTTGTCTCGTTCAGATGGTCGGTACCTCCCTCTACATCGTGATAGGTGAGGGTAGTGTAACGGTTCTCGAACATGAAGCCGCGCTCCTGTTGACGGGCCTTGTCGCTCCAGTCAACATCCATCTTGCTATAATTAGGTGAGAACAATCCAGCCATGCCCTGTGCTTGAAGGCTCATGTGGAGCATGTAGTCCTTGCCCAATGTATAAGTCATAGTGAGAGTCTTGCCCGGAGCAGCCTCTGCTGTCATGGTGACAGATGTCTTTGTGACATTTGATGGAGTAAAGTAAAGGTCACTTGTGATAATGTTGGTTTCCTTTGCCTCGAGCATGAACTTGAGGCTCTGGTCGTTGCCATCGAAGAGAGTTACGTCCTTCTTGTCTTTTGAGGCGTCTTTCACCTTGAGGTCGTGACCCACATAACCCTTTACTACAGCCTTCTCGACAGTACCACCCTTGGTGTTGAGGGTCAACTCAACTTTCTCGTTACTCAAAACGATTTTCTGAGACTTGCCCTTCAAAGCCGAGTAGAAGAGGGCTGTTGAGTCAGCCTCAACCTTGGCTTTAGCTTCAGCCTGTCGCTGCAGCGCCGCAGCCTTGTTAGCTTTTTCCATCTCGGCGTGTTTTGCCTTAGCGATGGAGTCCTGAACGAATGCTGCTCTCTGCTCTTCGGCAGAAGGCTGTGAGTACCAACTGAACCCAATCAGTACAAGGGCTATCAGGAGGAAACCGATAATGTTGTTTTTGTTCATATTTATTTTTTGTTTTCAATTGCTGTTTTGACGAAGTCCATAAACAGTGGGTGTGGCTTCAGCACGGTGCTCTGGTATTCTGGATGATACTGAGTACCGATGTACCACTTCAGGCCTGGAATCTCTACGATTTCTACCAAGTCGCTTTCGGGATTTCGTCCCACGCACATCATGCCATGCTTCTCAAACTCCTGCTGGAAATTGTTGTTGAACTCATAGCGATGGCGATGACGTTCCTGTATGTGTTCTTTCTTATAGATATTGAACACGCGCGAACCTTGTTTCAGCACACACTCGTATGCTCCCAATCGCATGGTGCCACCCATATTTGATATGTTCTTCTGCTCCTCCATGATGTCGATGACATTGTGTGGAGTCTTCT
>ERZ1034871.500-NODE-500-length-23253-cov-5.556427_pt1 | contig 23253 bp, 17 predicted proteins | sample MGYA00520631_ERZ1034871 | MGnify/ENA primary metagenome ERZ1034871 (study PRJEB33766, sample SAMN09781721) | gut metagenome | biome: gut microbiome | host: Homo sapiens | place: Madagascar | study: EMG produced TPA metagenomics assembly of the PRJNA485056 data set...
TCTTTTAGCTTCGTGCGACTTTTTAGTTTCGTGCAACGAAGCAAGGGGTGTGTCTTAGAACTTTGCCATTTTGATGGCATCAATGGCACATTCATCGCCCTTGTTGCCCAGTTTGCCACCGCAGCGGTCCTTAGCCTGCTGCAAGTCGTTGGTAGTGAGCAAACCATAGATGACTGGTATCTCTTGGGTAGCGTTGAGGCGGGCGATGCCGTATGTGACCCCCTGACAGATATAGTCGAAGTGAGGGGTCTCGCCACGGATCACGCAACCGAGGATGATGACAGCGTCATATCCACCGTTGAGTACCATTTGGTGTGCGCCATATACGAGTTCGAAGCTTCCCGGTACGGTCTTCACATGGATGTTCTCTGTGAGCGCACCATGCTTCTCCAGTGTCTTGACAGCTCCGTCGAGCAAGGCACCCGTAATCTCTGGGTTCCATTCAGCCACGACAATGCCGAAGCACATGTTGCTGGCATCAGGGACCTTCGAGAAATCGTAGTCTGACAAATTATGAAGTGCTGTAGCCATATATATCAATAATGTGTAGATGCGTGATTAGTTGGAAGCTCTTTCGATGTACTTGTCGATCTCGCCGCTCTGTACGAGCATAGAGTTGACGTACTTCTTCTTGACGTCCTGGTAGATGCTCAAGGCGTCAGCCTTCTTGTTCTGGCTCTCCAAGATCTCACCAGCCTTGATGAGGAATACAGGAGAGAGACTGTTGTTGGTGTCGTCATCAGCCTTGCTGTCTGCCATGCTTGCAGCCTTCTTGAAGGCGCTGACAGCATCGTCCAACTTGTTGAGGTGAGCGTAAGCATCGCCGAGTGCTGCCTCTGCGGCAGGTGAAATCATCTGGTCGCCCTTGCTGGAGAAAGCGTCGAGGCTCTTCTCTGCCTCAGCCCACTTGCCGAGGTTGGCATAGCAAAGACCGGCATAGAGGTTGGCGAGGTTACCAGCGTCTGTGCTGCCATACTCGCTGGCAATCTTGGCGAAACCGATGTAGCCTGCGCCATCACCATTGAGTGCCTGGTCGAACATCTCGTTGTTGAAGTATGTCTGACCTTTGCCCAACATAGTGCTTGCCTTGTCCTCACGAGGACCGGAAATCTGGGTGTTGTAAACGAAAATACCTGCAATAACCACGATGATGGCGGCTAATGCGCCGAGGATGATCTTCTTGTTCTTCAAGAAGAATGCCTCACGAATGTTAAGGCTCTCGCTTTCTGGAGCCTGTACGTTGATGTTTGCCATTTTTATGTTTTGTTTTTTATTATTCTTGCTTGGGGCAGCCTTTGCGTTGACGCATAGCTACACTTTAGGCTGCAAAAATACGCAATTTTATTCACATATTGAAATTTCTTGCCCACTTTTTTCGTTTTTTGCACTTTTTCTGCTAACTTTGCAGTCCAAAAGCTACGTTTACCGTATGATTTTAGAGAATATTTCCATCATCAACTATAAAAACATCAAGGGTTGCAACCTGGAGTTGTCGCCCAAGATCAACTGTCTTATCGGCCATAATGGGGTGGGTAAGACCAACTTCCTTGATGCCATCTATTATCTCTCGTTCTGCCGGAGTGCCTTCAATCCCATCGACTCGCAGGTGATCACCCATGGCGAGGAGTTCTTCATGCTGGAGGGCAACTATCGTAACGACAATGGAGACATCGACAACATCTATTGTGGCATGAAGCGTGGCACCAAGAAGCACTTCAAGCGCAACAAGAAGGAGTACAAGCGACTGTCGCAGCACATCGGTCTCATCCCTCTCATATTCGTCTCTCCCTCAGATACTTCTCTCATCGAGGGCGGAAGCGAAGAGCGCAGAAAACTGATGGACGTGGTCATCTCGCAGTACGACCATTCTTATATCGAGGCACTCGCCAACTACAACAAGGCTCTACAGCAGCGCAACGCTCTCCTGAAGATGGAGGAGGAACCCGACCTTGCCTTGATGGAAATCTGGGAGGGGGAGATGGCTCGCAATGGCGAACTCCTCTACCAAAAGCGTGATGCCTTCGTGAAGGAACTCTTGCCTGTGTTCCAGCGCATCTACCAGCATATTTCGGGCAATCGTGAGGAGGTGCAGTTGAAGTATGTGTCTCATTGTCAGAGAGGTGCGCTGCTGGATGTGATTCAGCATGACCGGTTCAAGGATCGTGCCGTGGGCTACTCGCTGCATGGTGTGCATAGGGATGACCTGGAGATGTTGATAGGCGACTATCAGATGAAGCGTGAGGGAAGTCAGGGACAGAACAAGACGTTTGTGCTCGCATTGAAGTTGGCGCAGTTTGATTTCCTTCGCCGTACGGTGTCGAACACCACGCCGTTGCTCCTCTTGGATGACATCTTCGACAAGTTGGATGCCCAGCGAGTGGAGGCAATCGTGCAGTTGGTGTCGGGCGACAACTTCGGTCAGATTTTCATCACCGATACCAACCGTGACCATCTCGACCGCATCCTCTCCCGTACTAGTGGCGATTATCGCATCTTCACGGTAGAAGAAGGGGAGGTGAAGATGATAAATGATAAATATTAAATGATAAATTATAAATATTACCTTTATTCTCGTGTTTAGAAGAAAAGTAAGATCGATACAGGAACTGCTCCCTCAGATATTGCGTCATGAGGGACTGGAGACTCCCTTGCAGCAGCAACGATTGTTGTCGGCATGGGATGAGGTGGTGGGGAAGCCCATCGCCCAATATACGGGTGAGCGTTTTATCAAGAACCAGACGCTCTTTGTCAAGGTGTTGAGTCCTGCCCTCCGTGCCGACTTGACGATGGGGCGCAGCCTCCTTGTCAAGCGATTGAATGAAAAGGCGGGGGGACAAGTCATCTTCGACATTAAGTTCTACTAGTAATTCCTTTAACTTCTTCGCCTGCAAAAGTTTAGTTAGTTGTCACTTCATCCATCAGAATATCGTGGCTTTCGAATGGTATCTCCTGGAGCTTTTGAAAGCCGAAGCAGATACCTATTTTATATACTTCCGTGCCATCAGCCTCCTTTCGTTCACTATGATTTCCCTCCATACCCCGAAGCTTGGTGAGGAAGCGGTCGTAATACCCCTTGCCTCTTCCGAGCCGATGACCGCCATCATCGAAACTCATGCCGGGGATGATGGCGACTTCTATCTCCGGATATTTCTCTATAGGGAAGAGCTTGCCGATAGGCTCCATGATGTGAAAACTACCTTCGGCAAGGTCGTGCTTGCCGGTGTATTCCCTGATCACCATGTCTTTGTCATTGACCACCACTGGCAGGAGGACTCGTTTCCCCTCTGCCACCAACTCGTCTATCCACTCGTGGGTGTTCACCTCGTCGGGCAGGGAATAGTAGAGGAGGAGGGTGTGGGCTGCCATCACCTTCGGGTGTTTCCGAAGCTTCGAAATAGCGGAAAGCGACAGCTCCCCAAGTTGGTCTTGGGAGAACTGTCGCTTTCTATTGCGAATCTCTTTTCTGAGTTCTTGCTTGTCCATATTGCTTTCTAAGCTTTCCTAATGTGCTAGAAGTTACTTCTTCTTCTTTTTTGTGAGCGGCTTCTTCGCAACTGCCGCAGGCTTCTTAGGGAAGGCGGCGTTGTTGTGGAAGACCTCCAAGGTATGGCGAATCACTGGGTCATCTTGGTTGATGTACTCCGTCCACGCCTGCTCATTGAGCATATTGTAGATGATACGACCATTGAGGCTTCGCTCCAAGAGCTTATGCGATTTCTTGATGAGCAAGTTGCGGCGCTGCAAGCCATGCTTGTCGGCATAGGTGGCAAACTGTTCCACCAAGTTCTGCTTGTTCAGGTAGTCTGACATCTCCATCATCTCCTTGAAGTTGTTCAGTTTCAGACGGTTGTCGTCGGTGTAGCTGAACGCATACTGGAGGATGAGACCGCTCATGCTTGCCTCCTTGAAGTAAGAGGTCATGCCGAGGGTATCTTCTGGCACAAAGATGTCTGGCGTGATGCCGCCACCACCATATACCACACGTCCTAAGCCTGTATGGTAGGCAGGACCGGTGTGCTTGATGCTGTCTTGTGAGAAGAACTCGCCGTGCTGATAACGGGTCAGGAGGTCTTGCTCATAGTCCTTGTCGTCGCCCATGGTGTAAGGCTTCTGGATGCAACGACCCGATGGGGTGTAGTAGCGTGCGATGGTGAGACGGATGAGGCTGTGGTCTGGGAACTCCAACTGCTGTTGTACCAATCCCTTGCCAAACGAGCGGCGACCGATGATGGTGGCGCGGTCGTTGTCCTGCATCGCACCGGCGAAGATCTCTGCCGATGAGGCTGAACCCTCATTGATGAGCACTACCAATGGTATCTTCTGATAAGAACCCTTGCCATCGCTGAGATAGTCGTGGCGAGGAGACTTGCGTCCCTGGGTATAGACGATCAACTTCTTGTCTGGCAAGAACTCGTTTGCCATGCTCACCGCTGCCGAGAGGTAACCACCGGAGTTGTCACGCAGGTCGATGCAGAGGTTCTTGAATCCCTCCTGTGAGAGCTTCGCCAGGGCGATGAGCATCTCAGGGTAGGTGTTCTCACCGAAGTTCTTGATGCGGATATATCCTGTCTCGTCATCCAACATATAGGATGCGGTGACGCTCTTGGTAGGAATCTCGCCACGGGTGACGGTGAAGGTTTGTACCTTCTTGCTGCCATATCTCACGACGCCTATCTTCACCTTGGTGTCCTTCGGACCCTTCAGTCGGCGCATTGCCTCCTGGTTGGTCACGATCTTGCCCACGAAAGGTTTGCCATCCACGGCAACAATCTTGTCGCCTGCCAGGAGTCCGGCTTTCTCGGCAGGACCATTCTGGATGACGTTCTGGATATGGATGGTGTCGTCACGGATGACGAACTCCACGCCCACGCCAGAGAACGAACCCTTGAGGTCGTCGGTGGCTGCGGCTGCATCCTTGGCGCTGATATAGACCGAGTGAGGGTCGAGTTCGGCGAGGATGAGCGGTATCGCCTTATCTACCAGCGAGTCGATGTTGACAGCATCGACATATTGGTCGTCAATGAGGTGAAGCAAGTTGTTGAGACGGTTGCTTCCGCTATTGACAATGTTGAGTCGGTTTCCCGAAAAGTGATTCGAGAAAAACGAACCGAGGAAGATACCCACCACGACGCAGATTGCCATGATGATGGGCATGAATCGGTTTGACTTATTCTTGTTACTACTCATGTTTACTAACGTTTAAATTTCTTTCATCTGGATTGAGATATTCCACCTTGATGCCGGCTCTCTCCAGCAGTTCGATGCCTTCGTTGAGTCGGTATTTCTCTGCATAGACCACACGCTTGATGCCCGCCTGGATGATGAGCTTGGCACACTCGATGCAAGGGGAGGCGGTGACGTAGAGGGTACTGCCATCGCTGTTGTTGCTGCTGCGCGCCAACTTGGTGATGGCGTTTGCCTCGGCATGGAGCACGTAGGGTTTGGTCACATCGTTCTCCTCACAGACATTCTCGAAGCCGCTGGGGGTTCCGTTGTATCCATCGCTGATGATCATCTTGTCCTTGACCACCAAAGCACCTACCTGTCGGCGCTTGCAATAACTGTTTTCTGCCCAAATGCGAGCCATACGAAGGTATCGCAAGTCGAGCTTGGTTTGCTTGTCATCCATCGGATTAAATTATATATTATTCGGATTAAATTATATATTATAATGAATAAATAATAAATGGGCTAATGCCTTCTATACTAATGAATTCTTCACTGTTCACTGTTCACTCTTCACTGTTTACTCTTCTCTCTTCACTTCATTGCGCTCTAGCAGAGCGTCAATGGTTGGCTCCTGCCCACGGAATCGCTTGTAGAGCGTCATCGGATGCTCCGTGCCACCCTTCGACAGCACGTTGTCACGGAAGCTCTGGGCGGTAGCCTGGTCGAAGATGCCATTCTTCTTGAAGACACTGAAGGCATCGGCATCGAGCACCTCTGCCCACTTATAACTATAGTAGCCAGCGGCATAACCGCCTGCCATGATATGCGAGAACTGCACCGTCATACAGGTGTTTGGCAACTGTGGCATCACGATCGCCTTCTCCCATGCCTTCTTCTCGAATGGGATGATGTCGTCGGTGAACTCGTCCTTCTTCGTGTAGTACGCCATGTCGAGGAGACCGAAACTTACCTGGCGCAAGCAAGCGTAGGCTGCCATGAAGTTGCGGCTCTTCACGATGCGCTCTATCAACTCGTCGGGCAAGGGCTCACCCGTCTGGTAATGGAAGGCAAAGGTGCGGAGAAAGTCCTTCTCCACCGCATAGTTCTCCATAAACTGGGATGGCAACTCCACGAAGTCCCACCATACGTTGGTGCCAGAGAGACTCTCGAAACGAGTGTTGGCGAACATGCCGTGCAGGCTGTGTCCAAACTCGTGGAGGAAGGTCTCTACCTCGCCCAAGGTCAAGAGGGCTGGCTTCTCCTCGGTAGGTTTGGTGAAGTTCATCACTACACTCACATGAGGGCGCACATTGTTGCCCTTGTGGTCGATCCACTGTCCCTGGAACTCTGTCATCCAAGCTCCTCCCTGCTTACCCTTGCGAGGGAAGAAGTCGGCGTAGAAGACGGCGAGATAACTGCCATCCTTGTCGAACACCTCGTATGCCTTCACGTCTGGGTGATATACTGGGATGTCCTTGTTCTCCTTGAAGGTGATGCCGTAGAGCTTGTTGGCAAGTCCGAACACGCCATCGATCACCTTGTCCAACTGGAAGTAAGGGCGGAGCATCTCGGCATCGAGGTTGAACTTCTCCATCTGTAACTTATGGGAGTAGTAACTGAAGTCCCATGGCTTGATGTCGAAGTCGTCGCCCTCCAGTTTCTTGGCAAGTGCCTCTATCTCAGCCACCTCCTTCACGGCGGTAGGCTTGTAGGCGGCGATGAGGTCGTTCAATAGTTGATATACGTTGTCGATATTCGTAGCCATACGATGCTTCAGCACGTAGTCGGCGTAGGTATCGAAACCGAGCAACTGGGCTAGCTCACGACGCAGGTTGACGAGTCGCTTGCATATCTCCAGGTTGTTGGAATCATTGTCGTGGATGCACTCCGTGTTGCGTGCCATATACATCTCCTTGCGCAGTTCACGCTGGGTGGAGTAGGTCATGAATGGGGAGTAGCTAGGGTAGTCGAGCGTGAACACCCATCCCTCTTGCTCCTTCTCCTTGGCGTTCTGTGCGGCAGCGGCGATGGCGGTCTCTGGGAGTCCGTCGAGCTGTGCCTTGTCGGTGATGTGGAGGGTGTAAGCCTTGTTCTCCTTCAAGAGGTTCTGTGAGAACTGGAGGGTGAGCATGCTTGCCTCCTCGGTCAACTTGCGCAACTTCTCCTTGCCTGCCTCGTCGAGCAGGGCACCGCTGCGTACGAATCCGTCGTAGCTGGTATCGAGAAGCATCTGCTCCTCGGCGGTCAACTCACGGTTGGGATGGTCGTGCACGAACTTGATGCGCTCGAAAAGTCGCTTGTTGAGCGTGATGTCATTGGCATGCTTGGTCAATATCGGACTCATCTTCTGTGCCAACGCCTCCAACTCATCGCAGGTCTCTGCACTCATCATGCAGGAGAACACGTTGGATACACGGCTGAGCAAGTCGTAATAATGCTCACCCTTGTCGGTGTCAACACGAGCGATGGTGTTCTCGAATGTAGGTTCTGCTGGGTCGTTGACCAACTTGTCTGTCGCCTCGTCATCTCGGCGGATTCCCTCCATGAAAGCCTCCTCGTAATCCTCCAAACGGATACGAGTGAATGGCACCGTGTCGTGCGGTGTCTGGTAGGGTTCAAAAAATGGGTTGATACGTTTCTCTATGTTCTTTTCGTCATGCATACTAACTTTGTTTAATTTTTAGCTGCAAAGTTAGCAAAAAAAGCCGTGAATAGAGAAGGTTACGGGTGGTTTTTAACTAATATTACTTTCGCAAGTGGGAAGTTAAGGGAATTTAAAGGGAAGTTCCTATAAATTCCCTCTTCAGTAACTTTTCCAAAGCCGGAATGGTGATGCGCTCACGGTGGAGCTGGAGCAAACCTTCATCCTGCAGGTGGTTGAGCACTCTGGAGACATCGAGTCGGCTGTCGTTCACTTCCTCCGCTATCCTCTTCATCTTGACACGGATAATCTTCTCGCCTCCGAGTCGAAGACAATGGAACTCGAAGAAGCGTATGATGCGCTCCTCCAACGACTTAGGGGGGACACGGAGCAGGCGGCGGTTCAGTTTTTGCGATTGCGCCGAGATGAGGTTGATGAAGTTGATGCGGAAGATTTGGAAGAGTCCGGAGAGCTTGAGTATCTCTTGCTTTTCGAGGCGCATGATGCTACAGTCGGTCTTGGCGATGTAGGTGTGGGTGAACCGCTGGTTGAGTCCGAAGATGGTCTCTGCCTGGAATATCTCTGGCGCACTGATGTCCTCCTCGATGCTGTAGCCATGGTCGTCGGCTTCGGTCACCACTTGGATGTCGCCCGTGAGCAGGAAGTAGAGCGACAGGCAGCGTTCGCCCTCTTCGACGATGGTCTGACCCTCAGCGATTTTCTGAAAGTCAAACCTCGCCTTGCCTGCCGCCTCGTGCAAGTCGTTGCGGCTCATGCCGAGGAAGAGGGGCAGGGAAAGGAGGATATCGTATAAACTGTTGTCTGCCATGTCGAGGAGTAAAAAATACTTTACTGATTGGCTCTACTGTGCCAGAATCTTCTTCATCGAAGGCGAATACCAAACCTGGTTCTTGCCTTTCGCATCCGAGTAGATGAGGTAGGCGAGGAGGTCGGGATGCTTGGCGAGTATCTTCTGCGCTCCATCAAGACCCAACACCATGAATGAGGTGGCGTAGGCGTCGGCTGTGGCGCAAGTGTTGGCTATCACCGTGGCTGACAGGATGTTGTGCTGCACAGGATAACCGGTCTTTGGGTCGATGGTATGGGCATACTTCTTGCCGTTCTTATAATAGAAGTTGCGATAGTTGCCGCTCGTCGCCATCGCCTTGTCGGTGACGTTGAGCACGGTCTGTAGTTCGGTGCTGTTGTTGAGGGAGTCATCGGTAGGCTTGTTGACACCGATGCGCCATGGCACACGCTTGTCGCTGTTGCCATGGGTCACCACCTCGCCACCGATCTCCACCATGAAGTTCTCGATGCCTTTCTTCTTGAGGAATCGAGCCACCACATCACTGCCATATCCCTTGGCGATGGCAGAGCAGTCGAGCATGGTGTTAGGATTCTCCTTCTTCACGTGTCCATCCACGAGTTTCACCTTGTGGAAGCCCACGATGGCTTTCAGGCTATCTACGGCTTCCTTGCTAGGCATCTTGCCCTGCTTGAAACCGAATCCCCAGGCATTCACCATCGGGGCTACGGTGATGTCGAAGGCACCATCGGTCTCCTGCGATATGTCTTCAGCCAGGTCGAACACTTCCTGGAACATATCGTTGACCTTCACCTCCTCGTTGCGGTTGATGCGGGAGATGATGGAAGTCTTGTTGAAAGGCGAGAGCGAGTTATCTACCTTCTGCAGCTCCGCCTCTATCTCTTTCTGGTAGTTCTCATCGCTCTGGTAGGTGATGTGATAGATGGTTCCGAAGACGAAACCCTCGTCGTGCTGATATGGTGTAACGTGTTGCTGGCGAATGATATAAATGGTGCCGAGTACCAAGACTAGGAGAAACGGCAGTTGCCAGAGAAGCTTTTTCTTGTTCATGGGGCTTTGTTTGGGGGTTAATGGGAATTTAAGAGAAGTTAATTTGCTTAGAACTCATATCCTATGTTGAAGGTTCCGCCGAGGCGCGAACTTCCTTGCTTGCCGAAGCCTGGCGCATACCAAGCCTTGCCGATGTCGCCTTCCTTGTGGGCGATGCGTCGCTTGTATCTCACGCTCCATCCCATTCGGATAGGTCCCCATATCTTCACGTCGATGCCGAAGCAACCCTCCAACCAGTGACAGTTGCAGGATACATCCTTGGCAGAGTAGGGAGTGGTGGTTCCCCAGATAGGGTCGGTGATGTCGGGACCCTCTACATCATACTTGTAGGTGGTGAAGGCGTAGCGCACACCACCATAGAGGCGATAGATGTCGTGCTTGTTGCGCAAGAGATTCCAATCGACACCGATACGAGCGTATGGCGCACTGGTCTTGTAGTGCAGGTTGGTGCCATCGTCGGTGGCATCCGCCTTGCCATAACCCAGTTCGAGCACAGGGAAGTACTTGTCTTTCAGATTGATGCGCAAGGCTGCCTCGTACTGACCGTAACTGCCCAGTACCATCTGTCCCAAGCCGATGGCATCCACGCTTACCGCCAAGCCGCGGAAGAGAGGCACGGTGTCAGGCTGTTCCACCATCTTCTTTGCCTTGGACTGGGCATGGGCTGGCATCGCTACAAATAGCATGCTAATCGCGAGTGCCGAAATATATGAGGAAATGCGTCTTCGTTGCATCGAAATTTACGTCTTTATGGTTGATGACTATGGAGTCGATGAGATGCTGTGTCGTCTTCACGCCGGTGATGGTGTGGAAATAAGACGGGCTGCAGTCGATGGACTCGAAATGTGGCTGGTTGTCCTTGGCGACGATCACCGTGTCCTTGAACACTCGCTCCAGGCGGTCTTGCACCTCGAAGTATAGGGTGTCGGCAGAATTGGCGTAGCTCATCGGCAGGATGAAGCTATCTACATTCTCGTCCTTGTTGATGAGAATGCTGTCCTCGCCGTCTCGCTTCGTGGTCGATACGGTCATCGTGCAACCGGTAAGCTCCGTCACGGTGCCGTCCAACTTATACTTTGTATAGACGGTATTGTTGAGCGGACAGTCGAGCGTGGAGCATCCCACCATCGTGAGGATGGTCAACAGGAGGATAGGGATTATTTTCCGCATCTTATCTCTTTTTCTATTTGATAATCATTACGGTTAGGGTTCTGGCGGCTGATGAGGTCGCCGAGGAATCCTGCCAGGAAAAACTGACTGCCCAGCAACATCGCTGTGAGGGCGATGAAGAAGTATGGCGAGTCGGTGATGAGGTGACCGTAGATGCCATTGTGCAAGTCGATGAGCTTGTCAACGCCCAAGCCGATGAGGGCGAGGAAGGCGATGAAGAAGACCACGCTGCCCAGGAATCCGAACACGTGCATTGGCTTCTTGCCGAAGTTGCTCAGAAACCAGAGGGTCATCAGGTCGAGATAACCATTGACGAAGCGGTTCCAGCCCATGAACTTCGATTTGCCAAACTTGCGTGCCTGGTGGTGTACGGGTTTCTCGCCGATCTTGTCGAAGCCGGCGTTCTTGGCGAGGTATGGGATGTAGCGATGCATCTCTCCATACACCTCGATGTTCTTGACCACGTCACGGCGATACGCCTTCAGACCACAGTTGAAGTCGTGGAGGTTGTGTATGCCGCTCACCTTGCGTGCGGTGGCATTGAAGAGTTTGGTAGGGATGGTCTTGGAGAGTGGGTCGCCCTGCTTGCGGTTCTGCTTGTAGCCGGACACGAGGTCATAACCTTCCTTCTTGATCATCTGGTAGAGGGCTGGTATCTCGTCGGGAGAGTCCTGGAGGTCTGCATCCATGGTGATCACCACGTCGCCCTGTGCCTCCTTGAATCCGCAGTAGAGGGCAGGGCTCTTGCCATAGTTGCGGCGGAACTTGATGCCCTTCACGTTCTCCGACTTCTCGGCTAGCTCCTCTATCACCTCCCATGAACGGTCAGTGGAGCCATCGTTGACGAAGATGACCTCAAAGCTGAAGTCGTTGGCTTTCATCACTCGCTCTATCCAGGCGTAAAGCTCTGGGAGTGACTCTTCCTCATTATATAGAGGTACAACTACTGTTATATCCATTGTATGTTATTGTTGATTTACGAATGATTGTTGGTTTCTGCGCTTTCTGCTCATCAGTGCGGCGATCAGCGGACTGAGCACGGTGCCCACGATGATCTCGGTGATCATGAAGGTGGCAGCCCATCCCACGGGTTTCATCATGGCGAGTGCCTCGATGATGGTGTTCACCTCCGCCTGTGTCAGGTTATAGCTCTGGAGTATCACCTTGTAGCTCTCCATCAGGGTGTTGATGAACACGCTGGTGTTGAGGAACTTAAACCAGAGAAACTGCACGATGGTGAGGAGCAGTGTGGCATTGAAGAAGGTTTGCCAACAGTAGAAGAGGCTCCTGCGGAAGGAGATGCTTCCCTCCAAGGCTTCGTCGCGGAATGCCTTGAGTCGTCGTGCCACCACGAAAGGAGTGCTGAGTGCCAGGATGTTGGCGAAGACTCCCCATAGTGCGTGGGGTGGAAAAACCGACCACATGGTGAGGGCGAAACTCGCTATCCATACTGAGCCAAGGATGGCACCGTCTTGTCGGGCAAAAGCCCTTGTCTGTACTAACTTTATAAAGTCTATCATTTAATCAAATATATATTATCGTGCAAAAGTACACAATTTTCCCCATATAGTAGGAATATTAGGGATAAATTTATATATTTTTTGATTTCGGCATATTCTTCCTTTCACCTGATTGTCATGATTTTTGCCATATAATCGTATGAAGGGTATAGGTAGTGGAGCGTCATTTCCAGGTTTGTGGAAAATATCTCTCTGCCTAGGGGATATTTCATACCTAACTAGGTAGGAATTTTTCTCTGCCTAGGAAAAAATGAAAGTGGTACTAGGGCGGAAAAAGTGGGTAGTAACCCAAAAACGAGCGTAGGGTGATGGAAGAGGGTGTGGATAGTAATAAAAAATGATAATAACAAAAAAGAGAACCTTCTGGAAGAAAGTTCTCTTTTTGAGCCTCTTGTCGGATTCGAACCAACGACCCCGAGATTACAAATCACGTGCTCTGGCCAACTGAGCTAAAGAGGCGGGTGGACAAGCGATTCATATCGCACCGCTACAACCAAGTACCCTTGCTATGTTCCCATCCTGGGGGATTCCGAGGGAGCTGGTCGTATGAGACTTGTCCGTCTCATTGCTTTTAAGCGGGTGCAAAGGTACTGCTTTCCTTTGAACCCACCAAATATTTCGGAAGAAATCTTCGCTTTGTTAACGTTTCTTTAGAAATCTACGACGGTAATGCCGGCTCCGCCGAACTGCACATGCTCATCGGCGTAGTGCGTCACGTTAGGGATGCTGCTCACATATTGACGGATGAGCTGGCGCAGGATGCCATTTCCCTTGCCATGGAGGATGCGGACACGAGGCATTCCCACGAGGATGGCATCGTCGATGAAGTGCTGCACGGCATTGAGTGCCTCGTCGCCACGCATACCACGTACATCGAGATCTTGATGGAAATTGCTCTTGTGGGCATCGATGGTCTTGCGAGTCTCCTTGCTGATGCCGTAGGAGGCGAGACTTTCCTTGCGCTCCTCGGTCTTGTCCTTCTCGGTGTTCTCGGTGGCATGCTCCAGTCGGTTGAGTCGCATCTTGGTGCGCATACCTCCGAACACGGCGGTAGCCATGTCGCCCGTGATGCTTTCTATCTTGCCCACGGTGGTCAAGCCCTTGATGCGCACGGTGTCGCCAGCTTTCAACTCACGGTTGTTGTCGGTCTGTGACTTGTTCTGTGCATTGCGAAGAGCGGCTGCTGCTTTCTCTTGGTTTTGCGCCTTTTCCGCCTTGCGCTTGGCATGGCGCTCCTTGCGCTGCTGTATCTGAGCTATCTTGCGAGCTATCTTGTCATCGTTCTCCTTGGTGTCTATCTCCTGCATCTCCTGCTTGAAGGCATCGAGTTCCTGGCGGATGCGCTTGGTCTCCTCCTTCTCCGCCTGATTCTCACGGATCTCTCGGATGGCGTTCTCTATCTTCTTGTTGCTCTCCTTCAGGAGTTCCTCGGCTTGCTGCTTCGCCTTGGCGAGAATCTGCTTGCGACTCTTCTCGATTTCCTCGATGTCGCTCTCATACTTGGAGATGGTCTTCTCCATATCCTTCTCACGCTGATGGATGCTCTGTCGCTTGTTCTCCCAGTATCGCTTGTCTCTCACGATGTCCTGCAGGTACTTGTCGCTCTGGATGTACTCGGAACCGACGATGTCGGAAGCCTCCTTGATGACTTCCTCAGGCAATCCTATCTTGCGGGCAATCTCGATGGCGAAAGAAGAACCGGGGCGACCGATGGCGAGCTGGAAGAGTGCCTTCATCTCGTGGCGGTCATAGAGCATTGCTCCGTTTGCCACGCCCTCATGACTGTCGGCGAAGTGCTTCAGGTTCTGGTAGTGGGTGGTGATGACACCGTATGCCCCCTGCTTGCAGAATCGGTCGAGCACTGCCTCGGCGATGGCTCCACCGATGCCAGGCTCCGTACCCGTACCAAACTCATCGATGAGGATGATGGTGTTGCCGTTGGCTGCCTTCATCATGTTCTTCATGTTGAGTAGGTGGGAGGAGTAGGTACTCAGGTCGTTCTCCAAGCTCTGTTCGTCGCCGATGTCTATCATGATGTTCTGGAAGACGCCGGTCTTCGAACGCTCGCTCACAGGGATGCTGAGTCCGCACTGGAGCATGTACTGCAAGAGACCCACGGTTTTCAGACAGACAGACTTTCCGCCGGCGTTAGGACCGGAGATGATGAGGATGCGCTTGTCTTGTGTGAGGGTGATGTCGAGAGGTACCACCTTCTCGCCCTTCTTCTCCAATGATTGTTGCAAGAGGGGGTGGATGGCACGTATCCAGTCGATGTGTGGATGGTCTTCCACCTCAGGCTCTATCGCCTTCTGTATCTCGGCGAGTTTCTGCTTTGCTTGGATGAGGTCTATCTTGGCGAGGAAGCGGTAGCTGTCCATGATCTCACGGGTGTAAGGGCGCAACTTGTTGGTAAACTGGGTGAGGATGCGGATGATTTCCTTGCGTTCCTCTCCCTCCAGCTCACGCACTCGGTTGTTGGCCTCCACCACCTCGGTCGGTTCGATGAAGACGGTCTTTCCGGTAGCGCTCTCATCGTGTACGATACCCTTGATTTTCTTCTTCAGGGTAGGGATGACAGGGATGACGAGTCTGCCATCGCGCAGGGTAGGGGTGACGTCTTTCTCCACCACGCCCTCGCTCTGTGCTGAGCGCAATATACTATATAAGGTACGGGAAATGCTACCCTCGGTCTTGGCGAGTTCACGGCGAATCTGGAGCAGTTCGGGTGTGGCGTTGTCACGTATCTTGCCAAACTTGTCGAGTATCTGGTCGATCCGCTGCACGATTTGTGGGAAAGTCACGATGTCCTTCGCCAGGAGGTGGAGGCTAGGGTAGGTGTATTTCTTCTCCCTGCGCCATCCGTCGTTTTCCTCGGCGTGGCTCTCGTCCTCGTCGCTATGGTTGAGTATCTTCACGATGCAGTCGATGGTGGAGAGGGAGCGTCGGAGGTCGAAGAGCTCGTTCTCCTCCAGGTGAGTGTTCTCGATGCGGATGCGAACGATGCTTTCACGTACATCGTAGAAGTATTGCAGCGGGAAGTCCTCCACCTCCAGGATGAGGCGACGGAACTCACGCACTTGCTTGAGCCATTCGTTCACCTGTTCGGCATCATCGCTGAATGCCATCTTCTCCACCTGTTCCTTGCCTAGTGTGGAGAGGCATCGCTCACGGAGCATGTTTCTGATCTCGTTGAATCCTATCTTTTGTTCGAAGTTGTCTGGGTATATCATGTGTTGTGATGTCTATATTTTGCCTTGTTTTCCACTGCGTTTTGCAGTGTTTTTCTCTTTGCTTTTTCGTAAAGCGTTGCAAAGGTACTGCTTTTTTGCTGATAATCAAGCTATTAATAGCTAAAAATGCTAAAATCCAAACATATAAGTTGTTGAATATTGATAAAATCCAAACGAATAACGGTCGAGACCGAGGTCCCGACCGTCTATGATGTTTCATAAATGTCCTCATGTTTCTTTTTTAAGCAGGGACAAAGGTTTTCTTTAATTCTGCAATCCCTTGATTTGCTCTTGTGTCAAGCCTGTGGCTTGCATAATTTGCAGTATAGGTATGTCCATCGAAAGAAGATTCTTAGCAACTTCTAACATTCCTTCGGCTTTTCCTTCGGCTCTTCCTTCGGCTCTTCCTTCGGCTTTTCCTTCGGCTCTTCCTTTAGCTCGACCTTCAGTCAAAGCTTTCTTCGTTGCTTCTTCCAACTCTTTTCGAGCAGCTTCTCTCTCCATACGTCTTTTCTCTTTCTCCCACTTATCAGTGGCATAGAGGTCGCGCATGATCTTGACATCCTCCTCGTAATAGTCACGCTCCTCTGGGGTGAGCTTCTGCAAATCACCTATTGCCGCCAACTTTCGGAAGACGGGGTACTTGTCCAAGAATGGTATTTCTTTCAAATGCTCCATATTGTTCAATACGTAAATCCAACAATCAAATATATCCATACACTCTGGCTCCTTCTTCTCGAAGAGCGGCAACTGCAAGAACACCACTCTCATCTTCTCGAAGCCATATCGCAAACCCGAAAGCTGCCAAGCCTTCGACTTTTTAGTCTTTGAAGTCTGTCTGCGCTTGTGAGGCACAAGTTGTTCCGCTTGCCCTTTTGAGTCGCATCCCATTTGCTCGTCTTGCTCTTTTTGTTTGCACCCCTGCTGCTCAGTTGGTTTATCTAGTATAGAACCTTCCTCTTCGAGCAATCCGAAGCCGATGTCGGTTCGAAATTGGCAAGGGATGCCAGTCTCGGCGATGAAGTCCATGAAGCACACGGTATAGACTGGTGTCAGGTGGAAGTCCCACTCGCCAGGCTGGGCTTGCTCCACTATCGCCTTGGCGGAGTAGTAGAGGGCACGGTCCACGAAATAACGTTGCTCCTTCTTCTGCATCTCCACGATGATGTGTCTCCCGTCATCGGTCTCGCACGCTACATCGAAGATGACTCCTCGCTCTCGCTTTTGATGACGTGTCTGCTCCGTCTTGAGGTGCTTCACGTCCTTGATTACAAACTCGTCCTCAAATACTCCGTTGAGGAACGTGATGAGACACTCCTTGGTGTCGTCACTGCCGAAAATGCGCTTGAAAGCCCAATCGACACGTGGGTTTATAAATTCTGGCATATAATTGAATTTATGATGTCGTTTTCGCACTATTGCGAGATAACGTTGGCAAAGATAAGGAAAATAAATGAAGAAAGCGTGATAATGAGGACTTGATTAACTTAGTTTAGCACAAAACAACGGTCGAGACCAAAGTCCCGACCGTCACCTTGTTATATATGATACTGCTTTCTGAAAAGTAATTTGATGAATTAGAACGGATTATTACTCGAAGTCGTCATCCCATGTGCTCCATGCGTCAAATTTCTTAGCTAAATCCTTATTTCCACCTGTTCCACCATATGCAGGTCCGGTTTCTTCACCACCAGTTTTGTCTTCTGTGTGAGGAGGAGATAGAGTGGTGAGATGACTCTCTGTCTTCGTAGCCAAGATTGTGATATTTGGCTTAATATATTGATATCTTTTCATTGATTTTACTGATTTTATTTGATGTACTTTTTACCATTGATAATATAGATTCCGCTAGGAAGTGATGGCAAGTCTTTGATGTTGTCGCTGACGAGTTGACCATTGACATTGTATATCTTTCCAGTCGTAGGCCCGGAAATAGTGTTGTCGTCTGCGTCGATGACCAAGTCAATGCCAGTAGTGCTTCCTGAGTTGTCCTCTATGTTGGTTGACGTGGCGATAGACAACATCATTGGCTTAGCTCCAGAGGTCTTGTCTTGATGCAAGAAACCACGGAATCCCTTCAGTGTGCCAGATGCTCCTCTGTAATTCTTGAACGTACCATAAGAGTTGCTGATGAAGCAGTCGCCTTCTTCTACTGTCATACCATTGCTGTAGCTTGACTTCCAAACATATCCATTACTCTTGCACCAGTCTGCTGGAGTCTCATTCTCAATAGTCACGTATGGGTAATCTACAACATCTGCCGTGTTGATAGACTCGACATCCTTTGTTGGTTTGATAAGGAATGGCTTACCAGCTACGATGGTGTTGTAAGCGTGGCGTACGAAGTATGCTTTGTTTCCTTCTATACGGTCAAAGTACAATATCTGAGTACCATCGGAGTGTGTTACGCTATTGCCATTACCATCATTTGTCATACCATATGTGGTACCGAAGATGGCGTCCACTTGCTGTCTGTTAAGGCTGAATGGAAGCACGCAAGTTGTCCATATGCCCTTTTTGAATGAACGGTTGATACTTACCTTAGCAACGTGTCCTGTCTCGGTTTTCTTTACCGTATTGGTGCTATTCTCATCGTAGTTTATGTTATCTACGATAGGTGCTGTTGCATCTTCGTCGAATGAGAAGCCATAGAAACCAATCTTGGAACCGAAGTTGTAGAGGTAGTATGTCTTGCCAGCTTTCACCTTAAAAGTGTAAGTGACAGGTGCGTCTGCCAATACGCACCAACCATGGGATCCTTTCGTGTCAGGATGATTTACAGCAGCCTTATTAGGTGCTACATCCTGAGAGAGGTTACTTTCATATACGTTATTTTTAAAACCATCTTCTGTCATGGTGAATTCGTCGAGACCTGTGAAATGGCTCTTGACGAGTTCTACTGTAGGAGAACCTTTCTGCCCCATATCCCATGTGTATTGAGTCAAGTCATAAACGCCGCCAGTAGGCTTACCAGTGGTAGATTCGATGTGAGCATCCGAACTAACAAAGTTGCCAGCCTCGTCCATGATAAACACACGGCGCTGTGGGCGGTATTGAATTTTAGCATTTTCATTAGTTCCAGTCTTGTCAAATACACCATTTTGGAAGATATGTGCAGTCACTGTACCATTGGTTTTTGGATTAAATACCAAATATGAGCCAGAGGCTGGTACATTGAACATCTGATCAACAATTTCCTTTTTTATAGTGTAATCTACGTTGCTGATAGTGGTAGTTTCAGGCATGGAGTTGGATCCATTCTCTTGGCGAGCGTTTTTGTTGTCGTCGCCAGGTACATAGTAATCAAAACCAGTCAACTTCCATTTAGCTTTTGCGGCTTCTTTCTTCCATTGATAGCCTATGCCATAGGTGAGTTTTTCTGAAGTCAATTTTGCATCCGCAGTTCCAGGATTAGGGAACATCCAACCTCCCAATACAACCGACAAGGTCTTGTCTTGGTTCCACATGATACGTTGATTGCCGTATGACTCACGGGTTGGTTCCTTTACACGATAAAGTGCAGGGTCATCTACATAGACAGTAGCGAAAGCAGTCTTGGTTTCGAGGTTTGTACCCTTGATGGTCACACGGATTTGAGCAGTTCCTTCTGTTACACCCTCGATTCGCTCAGTGTTGGCGTTGATTTTAACTACACCAGGAGCGAATGAAGTCCATGTTGTTGTATATTGGTTGTCATCCAAGATGCTGCCGTTTACTTTGACGGTTACGTCTGGCAAACCTTCAGTAGTACCAGTGTACATAGAAATAGATGTAGGGTCTAGCTCGACTGTTGGTAAGTTATAACTAGACTTGACATCTAGGGTGAAGGTCATCTCATCAGGCACGTCGTAAACGTCTTTATAATCCTCCTTGACAGTTGCGTTTACCTTGATGGTGAAAGTTCCTTCTGTATCTGCCATGTAAGTCAGAGTGTTGTTATTGACAGTTCCTGCGTCTTTACCATCTTCCATTGTGTAGATATATGTGAAGTAGCTGCTTACATCCTCACCATCATAAATCAATGGAACGGTGAAGGTGCGATTCATGCTGTTTTTCTGCAACTTGATGGTTTCTTTGGCAAATGAAGCCAAGAATGCAGGTTTGTTTTTGCCCTCTACAACATCGTAGGTGAAGTCAAGGCTTCCTGCGGTATAAGTTTCGCCAAGTGATGAGGTAGGGGTGGCTGTGATGGTGAATACTGTTGTACCCTTTGTCCAGTTATAATTACTACCTGTAATATTGAATATGCCATTATTGACGCTGACATTTGTGCCAGACTTAACAGAGAATGACAATGTGTAGTCTGTGCCCAGCTTCAAGAGTTGGTCGTTGTCATCATAAACACGAATGTCAGGTTGCTCAACCTCTGCATCTGTAGTGTTTGCGGTTACGTCAAATACAGAGATGTTCAACTGGGAAGGTGCTTTAACTGTAATCTGATAGGTAGCTGTGCAACCTTCGTACTCAGCTCCGTTTACAGTAGTGTTGTTGATAGTTGCGGTGATAGTTGCAACACCTGTTCCCTTGATGGTTATTGTGTTGTCAGATACTATGGCTACATCTTCAGCATTTGACTTGTATGTTACTGTATAATCACTAGAGCTAAGTACTGTGTTGCCAGCCTTGACAGTCAATGCTGGTAATTGGATTGTTTCTTTTGTGTTGAGAACGACATCGATGTTCTTTGCAAATGCAGCCGACAATCTAGCCATACCAGAATCAGCAGGGCGAGTTACAATCAGGCTTGTGATATAGGTGTTTCCTCCACCAAAGCGTCCGAGATAAAGATTGTCGCAATCTTCTGTGAGGGTGAATGTGTATTCAGAGCCGTTATTAGAAGACGATGCAAATGTATTGGTCTTGAATATGCTCTCGCCTGTTGCATTGGAGTGAATCTCTACGCCAGATGCGTTCTTGCTATCGCAATAACCTTTGATCGTGATGACATCACCAGTTTTGAATCCTCCGTTGGATGGAGCGATGGTGATATATTTTCCTTCTTTTCCACGATAGTCGCTACCCAATGTTATCTTACCATTGGATGTCGTGCAGTTAGTGCCATTTGTGGTGGTACCTACATTGTTGACGAGATCGTAAATGGTGGATGCCTTTGTTGGGTCAGCAGGTTTCTCGTTCACTGTGACTGTGAATGATGCTGTGGTGTTGTTGTATTTATCTGTTGCGGTAGGGGTGATAGTTGCATTAATAGTTGCTGTACCCTTGCTGCCATATACCACCTTGCCATTCTCAACCTTGGCAACTGCCTCATTGGTAGAAGCGTAAGTTACGGTGTAGTCTGATGTAGACAACTCTGTATCTCCGACCTTAACTGTCAAAGCAGGAACGTCAACAGATGTATCTCCCTCTTTAGCAGTTAATGAACTGCTAGCAAAGGTGGCAGTGAGGTTGGTCTTTGGGGTCGTCGTCTCGTATTCGATAACAATGCTTGTGATAGCAAGAGAACTGCTAGGACCTGTTACGTCAATTTCTGTTGGTAATGTAGTATAAGTATATGTGAAAACCTTGTCATTGTTTGTTTTAGTACCACTAGGACTAAAAGTAAGCTCACGGTTTGTTGCTGATTGTGTAATAGTTATGCTTTTTATCTTTGAGCCATCTTTAGCAGAAATAGTGAAACCACCATTCTTTATTTTAAAACCATTACCACTATTTGCACTAATACCTGATGTTGCTTTTGGCGTAAGTGTGATGGCTCCAGATGTGATAGCTCCAGATGCGATCTTTGCTAACTCTGCTCCTTCAATAGTTGCTTTTTCGCTATCAGAGTTGCTTGTGTTGTCATTTCCTGCGTTTGAGTTGGTCTTAGCAATCACATTAGCAGTGCTTGATATGATGTTTGTGCTATTGACGGTAGCAATGCAATGATAAGCACCATCCTCGGTAGGAGTGTAAGTAGCTTCTGTTGCATTGACAATCTTAGAGTCACCCTTATACCACTGATAGGTCGCTTTGTCTGCGTCTGTGCCACAAACTTCTACGCTGAGGCTACCTGCTGTAGATGAGAAATCATAATCAGACTTGAGGTCATTGGCAAACAAAATCTGCTTGCTTGCGTCTGCCTGATTTTGGTATGCACGCTCATATTCTGTGGCAGCCATAATAAAACCACCGAGAACCTTGCCCTCGGTAATACCCTCAGATTCCTTAACCATAGGTACATCGTAACCTAACAAATAATATTCATTGGAACCATCACGATATTTTTTACCACCAATTGCATAGTCGCTGCTAGTGCCTCCACCTAGACCGGCAGATTTGCAGCTACCCCAGATTTCCAAGTTACCATCCTTGTCAAGATAAGTGAAGTTGTTAACCAAGCCTTCGAATGCATTCTTGGCGATGGTTTTGTAGTCATATTGAGTGGTGCTAGAGAGTAAATTCAAACGAGTTGCCTTCAAGTAAGCAGCGGCAATAATGGCTGTTGCTGATGTCTCGATATAGTTTGTCACGCTGCTTGGCTTTCCACTCCAGTTACTATTGTAGTTGCTAGCGGTGTAAGTGGCATCCTTGTCTAGCAATTGATACCACCCCCCCATAGTAATATCTTGACGAGCTGCAATGCCAGCAGCCAAGTCTTCTAGGTGTTGTTTCAATGTCTTGTAGTTTGTAGTGTTGCTTTGGTTAGCATTGTTCATTGCTTCCAAAACATCAACAAGTGCAAGGAGGTACCAAGCGTTAGCACGTCCCCAATAAGCGGCAGAATGAAAAGTGTAAGGCTCTGTTTTTCCATTTAGTCCAGCCCAAGTGTCTGCATGAGAATCGGATGTGCCCGTTCCTGCATTTGCCTCAAAGGCATGGTACATCAATTTGTCGGTAGAGTTCCAACACATGTTCCAAACAATATCCAACTGCTTGAAAACCATGTTCCAATCTTCAGTTGTACTACCGAAGATATTGGAATTTGTGCTATTAAAGTTGACGATTTGTGCTAGCAAAGCACTGCCCATATATGCTCCGTCAAGCCACATCTGGTTATTGTAAGCTGTCTTGTGATACCAGCCGCCGACAACATTGGCACCTGCTAGTGTGCCGCTTTGGATAGAATGATTTATGTTGTGTTTAAACAAACCTGCTTGTGCACGACTTATCGCAGTCTTAGCGTTAGCCTTGTCAGTTTCAGTTGCGTTGGAATTGTTGTAAATACCGAAATAAAGCTTTACAGCATTGAGGTTATCAAGACTTCCACCAGTGTTCTCTACAGTGTTGAAATAGGCATCGCCATACTCCTTGACACTGAGAAACCAAGGTTTAGACCAATCAAAGCCGTTGTAGTAGTCGGCAGCCTCAATCATAGCCTTGGCAACCAAGCCAGGGACATAGTCGAGATTAGTTTTATTACCATTGATTCTCTCATCGGTTTTTGCCCCACTAGTGTCATACTTTGCCAAACCAAACTTTGCGGTGTTGGCATAGAAATCGTTGGCTCGTGAATTAATTGCCCACTGCGAATAGCGTACAGCGGAATTAAACTTCACCCCATTGCTTGCTTTAACCCCAAAAGTTGTAAGCAAGAATGTAAGTAGGAATACGAGTACTTGGTAGTCTCTAAATATTAGAGTCCTACGATGTTTTACTAAAGTTTTATCCATCAGTTTTACTTTGATATATTAAGAAGGTTTATAT
>ERZ1034871.502-NODE-502-length-23115-cov-8.169905_pt1 | contig 23115 bp, 11 predicted proteins | sample MGYA00520631_ERZ1034871 | MGnify/ENA primary metagenome ERZ1034871 (study PRJEB33766, sample SAMN09781721) | gut metagenome | biome: gut microbiome | host: Homo sapiens | place: Madagascar | study: EMG produced TPA metagenomics assembly of the PRJNA485056 data set...
CTAATGTATAGTGCATGTAAACGTTTACGCAAGCAAGAGGGCGTGTCAAAAGTATTAAATAAAGAAATTTGAATCCTAATAAAAGTCATCGTGCAGCGTACGCGATCCAATCAGACGGCGTACGCGATCCGATTGGACGGCGTACGGAATCCGATCGGGCGGCGTTCGCTGCACGATGACAGATCGCTATCAATTAAGGAGTAATATGTATGTTCGTTAACAACGGATAGGTATATAATAAACGGATTAAGCGGATTATTTAGTAGCGGAGGTCTCCGGCCTCCGCAGCAGCAAGGTCCGAAGGGGCAGAAACACATAGGAGGGTGTATCAAAACTCACAAATAGCACGCCCCGAAGGGGCAGAAGCACATAGCCCAGGGCAACGTCCTGGGTAAATATGCGCCACACTAACCTAACGCCCTGTAAGGGCAAAAGCCTAATTATTAAGGCTTTTGCCCTTCTTGCTCTGGCAAGCGGCAAAGCCGAGTCCAGGGCGCATTGTTCAACATATACACTCAATACCCAGGGCGCTGCCCTGGGCTATGTGATTGTTGGGCTTTCAGCCCGTCTTTGACCACATTATTAGTTTTACCAGACAGCAATATAAAATAATAGGTTGTTGCGGTGGCAAGGATACCACCGCTACTAACCACCGCGTTATTTCTTGATGCGGGCCACGCACAGGGCGCCCAGCACAAGCGACGCCGCAGCCACAAGCATCATGTTGCTCTGCACCGAGCCTACCATCGAGAGCAGCGTACCGCCGCACGCCGCAGCGATGATCTGCGGTATGCAGATAGTGCCGTTGAAGAGTCCGAGGTAAGCGCCCTTGTGGCCGTAGCCCTCAAGAGCGTTCGTGACGAAGGCGAACGGCATGGCGAGCATCGCAGCCCATGCGCAACCGATGAGTATGAACGGCAGAGCGAGCAGGTTCTGGTCGTGCACGAACGGCACGAGAGCGAAGCCCACGGCGCCGATGACAAGGCTCAGCGCGTAAGCCGCCTTCTCGTTCTTGAAGCGCGGCAGAGCCATAGCCCACAGCACCGAGCCTACTGCCTGCCAGCAGAACATCACGCCTACCCAGTTGCCTGCCTCTTGATAGCCCTTCGACGCGGTGTCGGTGGTGTGCCATACGGTGTCGGCGATGGTGCCGTTGGTGTATGTCCACATGAACATGAATGCTGTCCAGCAGAAGAACTGCACGGCGCCCACCTTCCAGAACATCGACGGAGCGTTGCGCAGCAGCTCAATCCAGTTGGCTTTGCCTTCGTCCTCCTCAGGCTTCGCCTCGTTGTACTCGGCGTACTCCTGCGGGTTCCACTCCTTCACCTTCAGCGTGGTGTAGATGACGCAGAGGATGAGTATAGCGGCGCCGATGTAGAACGAGTAGATTACGGAGTCGGGTATGACGCCCTTCTCTGCCTCGTTGGCTATGCCGATGGCTGTGAAGAAATAGGGGAAGAGGTAGCCCACGATAGATCCGGCGTTGCAGAGGAACGACTGTATGGAGTAGGCGAGCGACTTCTGCTTCTCGTTAACCATGTCGCCAACGAGCATCTTGAACGGTTGCATCGCCATGTTGATGCTCGTGTCGAGGAACATCAGCGAGATGAGGCCGAACACCATCGCTGCGCCGACCGCCATGCCGAACGAACCGGCGTTGGGCAGCAGGCACATCACGGCTACAGCCACCGATGCGCCGATGAAGAGATAGGGAATGCGGCGTCCGAAGCGACACCATGTGCGGTCGCTGAGTGTGCCGATGATGGGCTGCACGAGGATGCCCATGAGCGGCGGCAGTATCCAGAAGTAGCTGAGGCTATGCGGGTCGGCACCAAGTGTGGCGAAGATGCGCGAGATGTTAGCGCTCTGCAGGGCGTACGCAATCTGTACGCCGAAGAATCCGAAACTGAGGTTCCACAGTTTCCAGAAACTTAGGTTTGGTTTTGGTTTCATTATTTTTTCTTTTTTTGGGGCTTTCTTGAGAGCTAAGCCGAACTAAGCCTTCTTGGGCCTCTTTAAGCCCTTCCTTTAATCCTTGGCTTAGGAAGGCTTAGAGAGGCTTGGTTCGGCTTATGCGCCGCCTTCTTAGCTTTTAGTGCTCTCTCTCACGACGAGCCTTGTTCTTACTATGCGCTTCTCTATATGGTTGCGCGGCGTGATGCCCTCCACCTTGTCCATGAGTATGGTGGCAGCCTCTTCGCCCACCTTCGTTCCGCGCTGCTCCACGGTAGTGAGCTGCGGGTCGCAGGCGATGGCGCGCTCGCCGTTGGTGAATCCGCATACCGAGACGTCGTCGGGCACGCGGAATCCGTTGTGTTTAGCCGTGTACATTACGCTGATAGCCGTGTCGTCGTTCACGCAGAAGAACGCATCGGGGCGGTCTTCGCGGCGCAGAATGTCTGGCGTGATGCGCTCGGCGTCTTCGCGGTTGTCGCAGACGAACACCAGCGACTCGTCGGGCTGCATGCCAGCCTTCAGCAGGGCGTCGTGATAGCCGTTGTAGCGGTTCTGTCCGAGCGCCGTCTTGCCCTTCATGCCGTAGAAGGCGATACGGCGGCAGCCCGTCTCGATGAGATGCGTCACGGCGATGAACGCACCCTGATAGTCGTCAACTACCACACGGCTTGCGTCTACACCCGTGCAGATGCGGTCGTAGAACACGAGCGGTATGCCGCGGTCGATGAGCGACTGGAAGTGGGCGTAGTCCTGAGTCTCCTTAGCCTGCGACACGATGACGCCGCACACCTGATGAGCCTCGAACATCTGGCAGAGCTGCACCTCACGCTCGTACTGCTCACGTGATGTTGTGGCGATGATGCGGTAGCCGCGCTTCGACGCAGCGTCCTCAATGCCGTTGAGAATGGATGAGAAATAATAATGGGTGAACTCGGGCACGATGACGCCAATCACCTTCACCGGCTGCTTGTGAGAGTTGCGCAGCGACTTGGCGATGTCGTTCGGATAGAAGTTGTGCTCATGAGCATACTCGCAGATAAGCTTGCGCTTCTCCTCGCTGACGCGTTCGCTGCCGTTGAGCGCACGCGACACAGTGGCTATGGACACACCGAAATGCTCGGCGATGTCCTTCATCGTGGTGGGTTGTAGTTCAGACATTCGTTCGATTGGTTTTTAATTACTTCTGCAAAGTTATCACATTATTATAATATAGAACGCATTACGGACGCACAAAATTTCGTTGTGCCGTGTAAACGTTTGCATAAGGGTACTTGTAGGGGGTGCACTTGTCTCAAGTGCACCAACAAATTAGAAGCCAGAGCAAGAAGTGCACCAACAGAGTTTACTGCACATTCTGCTTTGTTGAGGGTGTATCAAAACTATAGAATTGTGATGAATGGCTAACTGTAGGAGACTACGGCATTCTTGCCGTAGCCTCCTACGATTAGAACCGTTTGCTATTCAATTTACCAAATATTTTAGTTTTGACCCTCCCCTAAACAGCTCCAATTCTAAAAAACTAAGCCAATCGCATTGATATTCCAAATATTTTTTGTTTATTTGCAAAGTAAAACAATAACTACGACGGGCAGAATATGCAACCATGACGAGCCGAATTACACCTTATTATATATATAGCTTTCAACTCGTCTACGAAAACGTTAACCCGCAAGGCTAATCTTACGCACGACTGCACGCCGAATAAAAGAATAAAACTATGGGAAAAGGAAAGAAAGGCGGCAAACGCTTAACCAAGAAACAGCTCGCCCCGAAGCTGGAAGAACTCTTTACCGCTAATCCGGGAAAGACGCTTACGTTCAAAGAGATTTTCCGCACACTCCACCTCGACACTCATCCTCTGAAGATGCTCGCCATCGACATCATGGAGGAGATGGCGTGGGACGACTTCATCACCAGAGTGACCGACAACTCCTATCAGCTCAATATGAAGGGACAGGTGCAGGAGGGCATCTTCCAGCGCAAGACAAACGGCAAGAACTCTATCATGCCCGACGACTCAGACAAGCCTATCTTCGTGGCTGAACGCAACTCGATGTGGGCTCTCACCGGCGACCGCGTGCGCTTCGCTTGCATGGCTCGCCGCAAGAACCACATCAAGGAGGCGCAGGTGATAGCTATTCTGGAGCGCGCCAAGGACACCTTCGTCGGACGACTCTCGTTCGACCACGACCTCTGCACGCTCATCTCTCCGGCAAACGTGCTGGCTAACAGCATAATCATTCCGCGTCGCAAGCTGAAGGGCGGCAAGGACGGTGACAACGCCGTGGTGCGCATCGTCGAGTGGCCCGACCAGGACCACCGCAACATGATTGGCGAAGTGGTGGACGTGCTCGGAAAGGCTGGCAACAACGACGTGGAGATGAACACTATCCTCGCACAGTATGGCTTGCCGTATAAGTATCCGAAGAACGTGGAGGAGGCTGCCGAGAAGATTTCGGCGGAGATAACGCCGGAGGACTACGCCGAGCGCGAGGACTTCCGCGACGTCTTCACCTGCACCATCGACCCGAAGGACGCAAAGGACTTCGACGACGCGCTCTCTATCCGACAGCTGAAGGAAGGACTTTGGGAGGTGGGCGTTCACATCGCCGACGTGTCGCACTACGTCACAGAAGGATCCGTGATTGACAAGGAGGCGGTGAAGCGCGCTACGAGCATCTACCTCGTCGACCGCACCATACCGATGCTCCCCGAACGTCTCTGCAACTTCATCTGTTCGCTTCGGCCCGACGAGGAGAAACTGGCGTTCTCTGTAATCTTCAACCTCGACGAGGAGGCTAACGTGAAGGCATACCGCATTGTGCATACAGTTATCAAGTCGAACCGCCGCTACGCATACGAGGAGGTGCAGGAGCTGCTCGAGCAGAACGGCGTGGTAGACGGCACGGGCGAACCGGCACCTGCAGCGCCTAAGGGCGGATACAAGGGCGAGAACGCCGACGCGCTCATCATGCTCGACCGACTGGCTAAGAAGCTGCGCGCTGCACGCTTCAAGAACGGCGCCGTGAAGTTCGACCGCGAGGAACTGCACTTCGACGTAGACGAGAAGGGCAAGCCGGTGCGCTGCTACTTCAAGCGCTCGAAGGATGCCAACAAGCTCATCGAGGAGTTCATGCTCCTCGCCAACCGCACCGTGGCTGAATCGGTAGGCAAGGTGGCGAAGGGCAAGAAGCCGAAGACGCTGCCTTATCGTGTGCACGACAACCCCGACCCGACAAAGCTCGAGACGCTGCGCGAGTTCGTGGTGAAGTTCGGCTACAAGATGAAGACCGACGGCACGAAGGGTGCACTCGCCAAGTCGCTCAACACACTCATGTCGGCGTGCGAGGGCAAGCGCGAGCAGAACCTCATACAGACCGTGGCGCTGCGCGCTATGATGAAGGCGAAGTATTCTATACACAATATCGGTCACTTCGGACTGGCGTTCGACTATTACACTCACTTCACATCGCCTATCCGCCGCTACCCCGACACGATGGTTCACCGACTCATCACACGCTACCAGCAGGGCGGACGTTCTGCCAACAAGGAGCACTACGAGGAGCTGTGCGAGCACTCGTCGGAGATGGAGCAGATTGCTGCCAACGCCGAGCGCGACTCTATAAAGTATAAGGCTGTGGAGTTTATGTCTGAACGTGTGGGCAACGTCTACGACGCACACATCTCGGGCATACAGTCGTACGGCATCTACTGCGAGATTGACGAGAACCACTGCGAGGGTCTTGTGCCGATGCGCGACCTCGACGACGACTACTACGACTTCGACGAGCGCAACTACTGTCTCGTGGGCCGCCGCCATCACAACAAGTATCAGCTCGGCGACCCGGTACGCATCAAGGTGGCAAGCGCCAACCTCGAAAAGAAACAGCTCGACTTCACTTTGGCCGACTAATAAGAGGGTGCACTTCTTAGGGGGTGCACCCCCTTGAGAGACACCTGCATCCCTTTGATGGACATCTGCTCCCGAAATGTTAAAGATGTTAATATAATAAAAACGAAATATCTGATTTATATCTTTTTCACAAAAAATGCGTATTTTTGCAGAACAAATGGAAGCGTACTAACCATACTCTCCATTCTCTAACTTTTTACACATACATTCGTTTAAGAAAAACTGAATCAATTTACTAAATACAAATCTTTATGGCGAATTTTTCCCGCAAAACATTGACTCTCGCAGCAGGTCTTGTACTTTCGGTGATGAGTGCTAACGCACAGCAGATGCGTGAAGGTTACGTAGACTTCGGTAAGAACTCTAGTAGCGAGAAGTTCCATGAACTGCTTAAGGCATGGACACCTGGTAGCCAGGTTACTGCCGATGATAACTTCTTTATCTCACGTGTAAAGCCACGTGCTCGTTTCCGCAACGAGGCTACACAGGTGCGTCTTGATCTCAACGAGAAGAACGACAAGAAGCTCATCGCTTGGGTGCCGGTAAATAACCCCGACTTCAATGCACTTCCTAACGGTGTGTTCGATTCGGAGGTATTCTCTATGTGGTCTTACGTTACCCACTGGGGCAACTGGACAGCACCGCTCGGACGTATCCCGGCAGCTTTTCTTGATGTTGCTCACAAAAACGGTGTTGCTGTTTCTGGTGTAGCTGGTGTTCCATATGGAGGTCTATCTTCTGCATACAAGGCAATGATGGCTGGTCTGTATAACGTTGGTGCCAAGAAGGCTTCACAGTTCTTTAATTACTATGGTATCGACGGTATGGGCTACAATTCGGAGTTCTCTGATTATTCTGGTACTGTTGATGATTTGCGTGATTTCCATGCAGATTTGATGAAGCAAATGAAGGCAAAGAACCCAATCTTCATGAACTTCTGGTATGACGGTACTAACGATAATGGATCTATTACCTTCGACCAGGGTCTTGGATCGCATAACCAGGAAACATTTGGCGATAGCGAAAATCCACGTACATCACTCTTCTTTAACTACAACTGGAACAAGGAATGGTTGTTATCTGGATCTGTAACAAAAGCAGAGTCTATGAAGCGCGATCCGCTCGATCTCTATGCAGGTATCAACATGCAGGGTGGTGAGCCGGCTAACTTGCCTTGGAGTCTTCTCGGCAAGTATCGTATTTCAATCGGTCTGTGGGGTGCTCACTCTTATAATATGTTCTGGGAGAGCCGTGGAGAGCTTGGTTCATCTGAAGATGCTAAGCAGAATACGTACCTTGAGCGTGTAGAACGCTATTTTACAGGCGGTACACGTAACCCGGCAAACTGCCCAAGTGTAATGAGTGGTAACCAGTATAACGCCAAAAACTATAAGTGGCATGGTATCTCTACATTCGTGACTGCACACTCTGCACTCAGCTGGGATCTTGGAGAAGAGCCGTTCATCACTTACTTCAACCTCGGTAACGGTAAGTTCTTTAACCTTAATGGTGAGCGCAAGACCAGCACACCTTGGTATAACGTGGGTATGCAGGATTATCTGCCGACATGGCACTTCTGGTTCGCTAACAAGCTCCTCGGACGTAATGCAACCGACGTTCCTGCTACAGGTCTCGACGCTAAGTATTCATGGGATGATGCTTACTTCGGAGGTTCTACACTCAAAGTCTTCGGTACAACAGCCGACGAATATCTCCACCTCTTCAAGACAAAGTATGCTCTGAAGGCTGGCGACGTTATCACTGTTCGTTATAAGATTAATCGTGGTAATACCGACTTCGATCTCGTTCTCTCTGCAGAGGGTAGCGAAGCTAATGGTGTAAGTTATGGTGTTTGCAAGTCTACAGAGATTGCAGACGAGACAGTTTGGGCAGAGAAGTCATTTGTTGTAGGTTCTGATTTTGATGGCAAGACTTTGGCTATGGTGGCTCTCCACTTTAAGAATGCACAGGATCTTGATCTCATGCTCGGCGAGTTCTCTATCGTTCGTGGCAATGCGGCTACACCAGCTGCTCCGGTTCTTGACGCTGAGAACACCAAGATGCTCTACAACGGCAAGTCTGGTATGGACGCTAAGATTATCTTCAACATGCCTAACAATAAGGCAGCTGGCGAGCCATGCTACAACCTCGACGTTAAGACATCTCACTTCCGTCTCTACGCTCAGGAGGAGGGCAAGGAGCCGATGCTCATGGGTACAACAACCTCTTGGGCAGGTCTCTACTACTCAATACCTGTTACAAAGACAAATGCTAAGGTGCGCCTTGGTGTTTCTGCCGTATCTCTCGACCACAAGACAGAGTCGACAATCACTTGGTCTGGCTACATGGCACCTGCTTCATATGTTTATAGCGACGACGTTCAGAGCAACAAGACAACAATCAAGCCGAACGAGGAGTTCACAATTAGTTATGTAGACCCAGAACACCCAGCTGCTGCTAAGTGGGAGCTTGTTAAGGACGGTAAGGTTGTTAAGAGTGGCGATGGTAAGTCTTGGACAACATCACTTGAGGAAATTGGTGGCTACGACCTTAAGGTAACTGGCACCGAGTACGGCGAGGATGGTGCTGCTAAGCAGACCACACGCACATTCGCTTCTTTCGTCCAGATTACTGGTGTGAGCACAGGTGCTCTGCCTGAGATCTACTCGCTCACAGCTAACGGTGGCGATGAGGATGTCTCTCTCAAGACAGGCGAGAGCGTGAAGATGGCTTACACAGGTCGCGACGCAGACGGTGCAGGCTCACAGGGTCTCGACCTGAAGGAGACACGCTTCGGTGTTTCTGCTGCAGACCTCGATCTTGTTGGTAAGAAATCGTACTCTATCTCATTCTGGTTGAAGATACACGACCTCAAGGCGGGCGATCCTACAACTCTCTTCAATGTATATGATAAGAAGAATGCTTGGCCTAAGACCGACTGGGGTTGGAACTGGTCTGGTATCGGCGCTGATGGTAGCATCGACCACTACAACTTCCGCGGTACAGACGCTACTTCTAACAAGGAGCTTCACTATAAGTATGCTAACACTAAGCTGCCTGTAGGCAACTGGGTACACATCACTATGGCGTTCGATTATAATGAGAATGGTGCTTTCCGTAGCGACCTCTTCGTGAACGGTGTTAAGCAGACCGTTACAGAATGGGATCGCACTGGTGGTGCTAAAAAGACTACAGAACCTGGATATGAGAGAGATATTTATAGCATCACAAGCGGTCAGTATCTCTGTATCGGTGGTCCGCTCTTCGGACGTAATGGTCTTAACGGCATTATCGACAACGTAGTAGTGTGGGATAAGGTAGCTACAGAGGCAGACGCTAAGGCTGCTATGGGCGACCTCAACGCTAAGAGCCTCCCTGCTGGCGTGATGGCATTCTGGGACTTCGAGAAGAAGGCTACGGATAATGTTTTCACATCTGTTGGTACAAAGGCAGTGAAGGCTGGTATGCAGGATATGGTTGCAGGTGGTGGCGAAGGTCAGGCTACTCTCCAGTTTGTTGAGCCGACTTACATCGCAGGTTCACCGTTCGTATCTGGCGAGACATATAAGGTAGAGACCAAGCCGTCATGGACTGCTAAGAACGCTACATTCGCTGACATTACTGGTAACGGTGAGGAAGGTTCTGCAAACGTTTCGTTCCGTACAGGTGGCGACTACGACGTAACTCTTACACTCTCTAACGCTCTTGGTAAGGCAGAGAAGACATTCTCTGTAATCAAGGTGGCTTATCCTACTGGCGTTGACGCTGTAGAGAGCACAGAGATGAAGGCTTACACAGTAGGCGAGGACGCAATAGTAGAGTTCGCTGAGGCTGGTGCATACGAGGTTAGCGTTTACACAACAGCTGGTGAGCAGGTTGCTCGCAAGGCAGCTCAGCTCAACGCTGGCAACGTGGTTAACGTACACCTTGCTAAGGCAGGCATCTATGTGCTTAATGTGAAGAAGGACGGCAAGACCGTTCGCACTGTGAAACTTATTCGTAAGTAAAATAAATCTATAAGTTGACGAGTAAACGAGTAAATATATAGACGAGTGAACGAGTTGACAAGCAGACAAGCTGATTATATACCTTATATTATATAGGTGTGCAAAAAGCTCGTTTGCTCGTCCACTCGTCCACTTGTATAAAAACATAGCATACTTGTATACTCGTCAATTTTGCGCTTTTAAATACCTAATCAACAAAACAATATCTAAATGAACAACAAAAAGACAACACTCCTCGCATCCATGCTTCTGTGTGGCTGCGTGTTCGGTTACGCTCAGCGTACTCCGACTCATCCGCTGGACATTAAGGACAACGGCGACAGATACTTGCTTGAGAATATTAGAAACTGGCAGCCAGGTACACCTCCGCAGGGAGTGTCTCGTATGGACGACGAGTTTTATATCTCGCGTGTTCGCCCATTGGCGCGCATCGCTGAGGCTGACGACTATCAGGCAGAGGTTAGCAAGCAGGCTAAGCCGGGTCGTAAGATGTGTCTCTGGACTCCGCTCGACGATCCAACTTCTTCTTGGAAGGCTCTTCCACGCTACTGCTTCGAGGGCGACAACTTCTCAATGTGGTCATACCTCAGCATCCACGGCAACTGGACAGCACCTTGGTTCCGCGTAACTGGCGGTCTGTCTGACGTGGCTCACAAGAATGGCGTATCTGTAGGTTGTGTTGCTTCAATTCCTTGGAGCGCAAGTGTCTATGCTGATAACCCCAATGCATCAGGTTGGTCTGGTAAGTTTGGTACTCTTTGTCAGCAGGATAGTAAAGGCAATTATAAGAATGCAGAACGTTTCGTCAAGATTCTTAAGTACTACGGTATCGATGGTGTGGGCGTAAACTCAGAGTTCCACTCAGATTATGATAACATGGAAATTATCCAGGGTTTCTTTGCTCAGTGTCATAAGGAAGCAGAGAAGATTGGTTGGAAGTTCCAGCTCCACTGGTATGATGGTACTAACGACTATGGTCAGATAAGTTTTGACCAGGGTCTTAATAGTAGAAATCAGAATATGTTCGGCGATAAGGATAACATCGTTACCGACATGATGTTCTCCAACTACAATACTGGTGCTGGTACACTTGCAGCTTCTGCAGCGAAGGCTAAGAGCATGGGTCGCAATCCGTACGACTACTATAAGGGCTTTGATATCCAGGGTCGTGCGCTCCACGCAAGCAATGCCAACTGGAACGATCTCAACGACGTAGAGGCTTCAGTAGGTTTCTGGGGTGCTCACTCACAGGGTCTTATCCACCAGAGCGCTACCGACTACGGTACATCTGACGTGGCTATCCAGCAGGCTTACCTCGACAAGCAGGAGATGGTGTTCAGCGGTGGCAACCGCAACCCGGCTAACACTCCTGACATCCTCGGATGGAGCGACGTCGTAACACTCGCCAATGGTAGCCTGAAGGGCAAGTTCCACGGTGTAGCAAGCTACGTAACAGCTAAGTCTACTATCCAGCAGGTTCCGTTCGTAACACGCTTCAACCTCGGTAACGGTCTTACATTCAAGAACGAGGGTGAGGTTACGTTCAACCACAAGTGGCACAACATCGCTACTCAGGACTACATGCCGACATGGCGTTGGTGGATCGTTGACGGCAACGAGAGCGCAAAGAGCGCAGACCTCGCTCAGGCTGAGCTTACATGGGATGACGCTTACTGGGGTGGCTCTTGCCTCCGCCTGAAGGGTCAGACAACAACATCTCGTGTAAAGCTCTTCAAGACCTTGCTCAAGACAGAGCCTTCATACAACATCTCTCTTACATATAAGATGAGCAACGAGCTCGACACACACGCTAAGTTGTTCGTAGCTCTCAAGGGCAAGCTCACAGAGTACAAGGAGATTGCTATCCCTGCAGCTGAGAAGTTCGGTCAGTGGACAACATTCACCACTACTCTCGACAAGCTCGGTCTGAAGTCGGGCGACGAGATCGCAATGATCGGTATCCGTCTCGACAACACTGCTAAGGACTACAACATGCTCGTTGGTGAGCTCGCAGTTCGCAACCCGCAGCAGAAGTTCGCACCGGTAGCTCCGCAGATTAAGGAGGTTGAGGTGCTCCGCGGTAAGGACAAAACTTGCGACTTCAAGATTCGCTACGCTGCCAAGGAAGAGACTGGCGACGTTAAGACATACAACGACGAGGTAGATACATGGTACTATGAGATCTGGTTCCAGCAGAAGGGCGAGAAGGAGCAGTACCTCACAGCTACAACATCATGGGCAGCTTACGTAGTCGATGCTCCGATGGTAGCCGACCTCGAAAAGCGCGACTGCCGCTTCGGTGTACGCGCCGTTTCTCCTGACGGTTTGCAGAAGAGTGAAATCTCTTGGAGCAACTATCAGGAAGTTGCATACGACACACCATCTACAGAGGTGGCTATCGACCGCCAGGTTATCAAGCCGAACGAGCAGTTCAAGGTTTATTACGAGGACCAGTTCGCACCGAACGCTCAGTCGTTCCGTCTGCTCAACGCACAGACAGGTGCTCAGGTAGGCGAGAAGTTCACCAACTGCAACCAGTTCACAACTTCTGTAGCAGAGGTTGGCGTTTACGACCTCGAGGTTGTTGACGATAAGGGTGCAACAGAGACACTCCGCGGCAAGGTAATCATCTCTCCGGAGAAGACAGGTGCTGTGCCGGTTGTAGAGACTGTAACTGCTGACAAGCAGACAGCTGAGACAAAAGAGGAGATCAAGCTCAACTACACATCACGCGATGGTGAGGGTAAGGTGTCACGCGGTCTTGTTGTAAATGATCCGAACATGCTCATGATTCCGGCAGAGGTAACACTCGACGGTGGCAACAACACAAGCATGGCTTACTCTTACGCTCTCTGGGTTAAGGTAGACAACTATGCTCATGACAAGCAGGGTACAAACCTTATTTCAAAGAACACTATCAAGGACAAGTGGCCGCACAACAACTGGGGTGACCTCTGGGTGCAGATACGTCCAGAAATTCAGGCTGGTAACAGTGAATGTAAACAATATCACGCGGCTAACGAGGTGTCGTTTAATACCTTCGGTTGGACGAGTCACGACTGTCCAAGAGAATCGATGATGTCTACAGGCTACAGCCTTAACCCGGGTGTTTGGAACCACATCGTTGTTACTCAGTCTTCTGACAAACAGCAGAAGATTTACTTCAACGGCAAGTGTGTAGCAGGTCCTAACAACTTCTCTTCTTCTTCACTACGTGAGAACAGCTCTGACAATCGTATTGATGGAACTGTTCATGCTAACGTCTACATCGGTGGTGGCGGTGTTTACAAGGCTGGTCTGAATGCCGTTATCGACGAGGTTCAGGTTTGGAACAAGCCTCTTACCGACGCTGAGGTGCTCCGTGCAATGCAGGGCTACGCAGCTAACGAGGTGCCTGAGGGACTCCAGGGCTACTACACCTTCGAGAATCTTGACAAGAGCGACAATAGCTTTGCAAACCTTGGTAAGGCTGGTGCTCAGTACAAGGCAAAGATGGTTGTGATGAACGGCTCTGGTGGTGAGAACACCAGTGGAGCAGAGTACGCAACAGTTGATCCAAACAACGAGGTGACAGGCTATCCTGGTATCGACGGTACACTCGAGGTTAAGACTTCACACACATGGCAGCTCAACGGCGGCCGCATCTCTTCAGAGACAGATAAGGCTGCAGTCGTAACATTCGCTCGTCCGGGCGAGTATGAGGCAGGCGTTAAGCTCACCAACTTCTGGGGCGAGTCTGAGAAGGCACTTCAGAACGTACTCGTTATCACAGGTGTTGACGCAATCAACGACGTTAAGGACGCAGCAGGCTTCTCTGTTTATCCTAACCCGTTCGTAGAGAGCGTTAACCTCCGCTTCGCTGAGGGTGGCTTCTACACCATCAACATCGTAAGCGCAGCAGGTGCAGTGCTCCAGAGCAACGACTTCCGTGCTGATGCCGGCGAGACAGTGAACGTAGCTGTTCAGGGTGGCAAGGGCATGTACATCGTACAGGTGCTCAAGGACGGCAAGCCGTTCAAGGCTCTCAACGTAATCAAGAAGTAATAACAAAGAATAGCGAACCGGCGGGCGGCGACGCCGCCCCGTCCGTTTCCAACATATTTATTTATTAAAAAACAAACAATGAACAACAAATCAAACGAGAAAGGCAACATGGTGCTGAAAGCCGCCTTTGCGATGCTCGCAGCAGGTCTGCCTATGCAGTATGCTTCGGCTAATGGCAACGCAGCTCCTAATGCTTTGACACAGACTCAGGGCGCTGTCGTTCAGGGTACTGTTAAGGATGGTACTGGCGAACCGCTCATCGGCGTTAGCGTCGTAGTGAAGGGTGCCACTGGTCTTGGTGTAGTTACAGACATCGACGGTAACTACCGAATCGACGTTAAGGATAAGAACGCTGTCTTGGTGTTCTCTTATATCGGCTACACACCGCAGGAGGTAAAGGTAGGTGGTCGTGCCAACGTTGACGTTACCATGAAAGACGAAAGCTCTGTGCTCAAGGAGGTCGTAGTTACCGCCATGGGTATCAAGCGTAAGGAGTCGTCACTTACTTACTCTACACAGCAGGTTAAGGCTTCTGACCTCAACCGTGTACAGGACCCGAACGTTGCCAACTCTCTCGAGGGTAAGGTATCTGGTGTAACCATCACACCGTCAGCAGGTGGTGCAGGTGGTGCTTCTAAGATCATCCTCCGTGGTAACAAGTCAATCCTCGGTTCTTCTACTCCGCTTATCGTTGTCGACGGTGTTCCTATGAACAACTCGCAGCGCGGCCAGGTAGGTTCAGGCGCAAACATGCTTACAACAGGCGTATCAGAGGGTGGCGACGCTCTCTCAATGATCAATCCTGACGATATCGAGTCAATCAACGTGCTGAAGGGTGCCAACGCTGCCGCTCTTTACGGTTCGGAGGCTGCCAACGGTGTCCTCATGATTACTACAAAGAAGGGTCGCGAGGGTAAGGTTGGCGTTAACTTCTCTTCTAACGTCACATTCGATACACCGCTCACAACTCCGAAAATCCAGAATATATATGGTGCTGCTATCGACGAGAAAGCAGGTACATTGGCTCTTACCAGCTGGGGCGATAAGCTCTCGGCTCGTAATAACGACCAACTCCGCATCAATACTGCGATGTATGGCGAGCACTTCAAGGGAACAAAGTTCGAGAACAACGAGGTACATCTCCGCAATCGTGCAGGCAACGACCTCGATGACTTCTTCAAGACTGGTGTAACAACCAACAACTCTATCGCCCTCTCTGGCGGTACAGACAAGATGAGCAGCTACTTCTCTTATGGTAACTCTCACTCTAACGGTATGGTTGAGAACAACTCTTACAACCGTCACACCTTCTCTTTCCGTCAGAACTTCAAGCTCTACGACCGTGCTACTATCGACGTGTCGATGAACTACATCCAGACAAAGACAAAGAACCGTCCTGGTGGTGGTATCACTATGAACCCGATTTTCCACATGTACATGATGCCACGTAACATCGACATCAACTACTATCGTAACAACTATCGTGTGGACAACGCACAGTGGTACACTGGTTTGCAGACTTATTTCAAGAAGAACTCTGGCTATTTTCAACAGGACAAAGATGGTAATTATATACCAGTATCTGCTTACGATAAGGTAACAGAGCAGGCGCTTATAGAGGGTCAGCCAATGCAGAACTGGGCTTACTCTGCTCAGGGCCAGAACAACCCGTACTGGCTTATGAACCAGAACTCAAGTGTTGCTAAGGAGGACCGCTTCTTCGGTAACGTAACAGGTACACTCGACATCTACGACGGTCTTTCGTTCCAGGCTCGTTTGGGTATGGACTTCTCTAAGTACGAGAGCGAGTCGAAGCGTTACGCTACAACATGGCTCCCGGCTTCTATGGAGACATTCGGTCGTTACTGGTGGAGCTTCTCAAAGACAACCGACCTCTACACCGACTTCATGCTTACCTACAACAAGACATTCGGCGATTGGGACGTATCTGCAACAGCAGGTTATGTAGGTCACATCCGCAAGAGCTATGGTAAGGGCACTGACACTAATGCTACTTACTACTTCGGCGACCGCGAGCACATCTCTAACATCGCTAACTACTTCTCTACAGCAGCTGGTGGTCCTGGTGCTACATCGCCAAGTCAGAGCTCAGACTGGAACAAGGGCGCTGTTGTAACAGGTCAGATTGGTTGGAAGGAAATGGTTTACTTCGATGGTTCATACCGTCGTGACTGGTACCGCGCCTTCCGTCAGTTCAAGGATCGTGGTACGCCTGAGGATTACGGCTACTTCGGCTTCGGTGCTAACGCTATCATCAGCAACATCGTGAAGATGCCAGAGTGGTTCAACTACTTGAAGTACCGTGCTTCTTACTCAGAGGTAGGTAACTCTATCCCGGGTACTGTCTTCGCTGCTGGTTCAACCAACTATCAGACTGGTGCATTCTCAGCTTCGCAGTGGGCTACCTTCAAGGATCCGCGTCCTGAGAAGACAGCTTCGTTCGAGACAGGTTTCGAGGCATTGTTCCTGAAGAACCGTTTGAGCTTGGATGTTACTTACTACAACTCTACAATGTCTAACCTCTACCTCGTTGGTACCAACGCTTCTGGCAAGTCAATCCCGATGAACTCGGCTAAGATTCGCAACCAGGGTATTGAGGCAACTATAGGCTACGACTTCAAGTTCGGTCAGCTCCGATGGAAGACATCTTACAACCTCTCATTCAACGACAACAAGATTCTCCGCACAGCTTACGATGAGAAGACTGGTAAGGAGAACGTTATCGCTACATACGTAGGCGGTGTTCAGGTGCTCTATAAGGAAGGTGGCTCAATGGGCGACATGTACGTAACCGACCTTAAGCGCGATGCTAATGGTTTCTACTTCTTGAGCGATGAGGGTGAGCTCTCTATGGAGACCGAGTCGGATAAGACATATGGCAAGTATGTAGGCAACCAGAATGCTAAGTGGCAGATGGGTTGGTCTAACACATTCACATGGAAGGATCTCACACTCTCATTCCTCATCAACGGACGTATCGGTGGCAAGGTGCTCTCTATGACAGAGTCTTACCTCGATGGCTATGGTTTGTCACAGCGCACAGCTGACGCTCGTCTCTATGCTGAGAAGAACAAGATCTATGCTGACCCATGCTACGGCAACAATATTCTTGGTATTGCTCTCGATGACGGTTCTGGTCGTGTCGTTCCTATCGATGCTTACTACAACTCAGTGGGTGGTGTAACACCTCAGGACATCGAGCGTTACCTCTACAGCGGCACTAACTTCCGTCTGCGTGAGCTCTCTTTGGGTTATACATTCCGCAACCTTTTCGGTCAGAACAAGAACCTGAGCCTCTCGTTCATCGCTCGTAACCTGTTCTTCATCTATAAGGATGCTCCGGTTGACCCAGACGTATCGCTCTCTACTGGCACAGGTCTCGGTGCATTCGAGGTATTCAATATGCCGTCGTCACGTTCGTTCGGCTTCTCATTGAATGTAAACTTCTAAAACAATTCAAAAAAGTAAAACAGAATTATGAAAAATTCAAAGATATTTGTTTACGCTGCGCTTGCACTCTCTGCCTTCGGTATGCAGTCGTGTCTTGACTACGACACTCCGGGTGATGAGCTTAATGCCAATCAGGAGACGACGGAGACAATCGTGAGCTCTGGCAAAGCGGATGTAATCGACTATAGAAGAGAAATCTCTGGCCAAGAACTTAAGCAGGCTATCAGAGATATGCGTACCCAACTGGGTTCTGCGCTTAAGGCTGTATATGGTATGCGTGGTGGTAAAGATGGTAACCCGCCTGCTGCACATGCTTATCAGTTCGCTTATAACCTCGGTCCAGACAACTATGTACAGTATTTCTGCGTACCTCACTCAGACTTCCCGTACTCTAACTTTACACTGCGCTCTACATACGACTTGTGTAAGGGTTCAATCGGTGGTCCTGGTGCAGGTTTCAGTGCGATGAAACTCGATATGGCTCCTACTCTGAACGCATCGAAGATTGACTATATGCCAGAGTTGAAGGCTATCTATCTCATGCTCTTCAACTATTCGGCTATTGAGAATGCTGACCTCTTCGGTCCAATGCCTTATACCGATTTTAAGAATCTTAAGGATGAATCACCGTTTACCTACGATGATGTGAAGAAAATCTATTACAAAGTGGAGGCTGATCTTGATACTGCCATCAACTGTTTCAAGTATTATGCTGGTCAGCACTTGGCAATGGTTGATAAGCTTGATGCGGATGGTAATCCTATCTATGTTCTTGATTCAGACGGTAACAAGATAGTGCTTAAAACCGTAGAGGGTAAGGACTCGGTTAATGCTGATGGTAATCTGGTTTATAAGACCGAGAAAAAGGAGAAGATGGTTGACAACCGTGATGAACTTTACAAGCAGCAGATTGGAAGACAAATTGTTAGTCGCGTGCAGATAATCTCTTCTGACTATTCAAATCCTGCTGACCTCAGTGTATGGATGCGCTTTGCAAACTCTTTGAAGCTCCGCATGGCTATCCACATGACCGGTGTTGACCCTGTTAAAGCTAAGAAGTGGGCTGAGGAAGCTCTTGACCCAGAAAATGGCGGTGTGATAGAGACAGAGGCTGACGAGCTCGGACTCTTCCCGTCAACTCTTGGTACAGCTCACCCGCTTGTTGAGATTACTAATTCTTGGCATGATGCTGTCATTGGAGCATCGTTCTTGAACTTGCTTCAGAACCTCGATCACCCATACTTGAAGTATCTCTTCACAAAGAACCAGGTAGATCTCGCAAAGCACCCACGTGCTGTCCCAGGTACATCTGCTCCTGCTATCACTCCTGAGGGAACAGTGTTTGCAGGTATGCGCAATGGTGTGACACCAGGTGTTGGTCAGGCTGCAGCGGCTAACCCATACGCTGGCTACTCAACGCTTGATAAGACTTATTTCACCGAGTGCAATCCTCCGCTCTACATTATGAAAGCTTCTGAGGTTTACTTCCTCCGTGCAGAGGGTGCAATCCGTGGATGGAACATGCGTGGCGAAGCAAAGGATTTCTATGAGAAGGGCATCCGTTTAGCTTATCTTGAGGACCGTCATAGCTCGAGAAAGGAGTATATGAATTATGTTGAGGAGTATCTTAATGTAGATGCACCGAAGGGTATTCCTTATGTTGACCCACAGGGACGCTCAAAGGATATGCAGAGCGTAACAAAGGTTGGTGTGAAGTGGAACGAGGGCGACTCTCAGGAGACAAAGCTCGAGAAGATTATCACACAGAAGTACATCGCTTCTTTCCCGTACAGCTACGAGTCGTGGGTTGACCTCCGCCGTGTAGGTTATCCTAAGCTCTTCCCAATTTTGGGTTCACGCCACGGTGACGGCTCTATTAAGCTTGGCAATACTAAGGTACAGTCAAAGGATAATATCATGCGCCGTATTCCTTGGGCATCTGATGATCCTCAGACTAAGACAGATATCGCTAATAGTGGTCTGCCTGCTCTCGCACGTGACGCTGATATGGGTGTTGCACGCGATATTCAGATGCAGCGCCTCTGGTGGGATAATGGTAAGTCTAACTTCGAGACCGCAGAATAATATTAATATTATCTAACGATTAAAATAAAAAAAATGAGAAACTCGATAATATCATTTTCAAAAATCGCCTTTGCGTTTCTCGCATTAGCGGGTATGACTACTCTCACATCGTGTGATAATGATGATGAGAAGTTCGTCAATCCGAAAGGAGAAAAGGAGTATAATGTATATTTCAACTTAGGTAAGTACAACTCTGACGAGAATTACTTGGAGCACGAATATGCTTATCATGCTTATGGCGTAGGCCACTTCTATATTGACACATTTAACAATCCTGGCGATACACTTTTAGCAAGTGGTGAGGATGTGGAGATTGCTTTAGAAGGCGCAAAGCAGTCGGATTTGTATGAACCAGAAAACGGAGTATGGCGCGATAAGTATAGCTTGGTAGGTGGTAACAAGTCTTTTGTTATGCGTGCCTTTACCTGGAGGTATCAAGAAACTGAAGAGGGTAATAAAATAAGACTCGATGATCATTTCTACGATTACGATACTGAAAATGGAAAGGAACTCCCGTTTGCTAAGATTGTTATCAAGGACAAGATTATGAAGCAGTTCGACGCGGTTACTATCTGCCGTATTTCTTCAGAGACCTTGGAGACAACTAACCTTATCACTAATAAGCCATTAACCATTACTAAAGATTTGGCTCTTATCGGTAAGCAGGTTGCAGGTACCTTCGTAGTGTATGATATCCGCGATAAGGAGTCAAGCGCACACCTGTTCAATGCAGATGGTTCGTTCAACACTTATGGCTACGATTATGATCAGATCTTGAACGCTGAAGATAAGATTTGTGAACTTGCAGCTGGCCAGTTCGAGGTTACAAATGTTGTGACTGAAGCTGTTGCTGGTTATAAGGTAGCAGTAACTGCTCCATTTACTATCGCTGAGTAATAGTAATACGAAAGATAAACAAAGGGCAGGACTCCGATTTCGGAGCCCTGCCTTTTTTGTCTTAAATTGTGTCTAATCCCAAATTTATATATGATTTTTGGGATTACAATCCCAAATTTCCATATAACTTTTGGGATTAGAGCATTTTTTTGTGTATCTTTGCAAGTGTAATATAATATTAATGTTATGATATCAAGACTATTGCAGAAGACAATTGAATCGCGTTTGTTTGCAGGAAAGGCAATTATCGTGATAGGAGCGCGTCAAGTAGGCAAGAGTACGTTGTTCAAGCTTATTCTTGAAAAACAAGACTATAAGGCATTGCAGCTTAATTGTGATGAGCCCGAGGTGAGGGATATGCTTAGCAATATAAACACTGCAGAGCTACGACTTCTCATAGCCGACAATCGTATAGTTGTTATTGATGAGGCGCAGCGAGTGGAGAATATAGGTATGACATTGAAATTAATTACCGACAACTTCCCAGAAGTGCAGTTGCTTGTGACAGGTTCTTCTTCTTTTGAATTGCAAGACAAGCTCAATGAGCCGCTTACTGGTCGTAAGTATGAGTATCATCTTTATCCAATCTCCACTGCCGAGTTGATGGCAAGTAATGGCCTTCTCGGTGTGAAGCAGACCCTTGAGCAGCGCCTCGTCTACGGCTCTTATCCCGATATATTGAACCATGCCGACGATGCAAAAGAACTGCTTATGAACCTCGCTGGCAGTTATCTCTATAAAGACCTGTTGACGCTCGAGAGCGTACGCCGTCCCGTTCTGCTCGGCAAGTTGCTTACTGCTCTTGCTTTGCAGGTGTGCAGTGAAGTGTCGTACAACGAACTTGCGCAGACCGTTGGTACAGACAATAAGACTATAGAGAAGTATATAGATCTTTTGGAGAAATGCTACATAGTGTTCCGTCTTAATGGTTTCAATCGCAATTTGCGTTCTGAGTTGAAGAAAAGCAAGAAAATCTACTTCTTTGACAATGGCATACGTAACGCTATTCTCCAGAACTTTGCACCTCTCTCGCTTCGCCAGGATGCAGGTGCGCTATGGGAGAATTTCATTATCAGCGAGCGTATAAAGTGCAACCACTATTCGGGTCGTTACGTCAATAGTTATTTCTGGCGAACCACCCAGCAGCAAGAAATAGACTATGTGGAGGAGTGTGACGGACAGTTTAGTATTTTCGAGATGAAGTGGAATCCACGTCGTGCCAATACTCAATTTCCTTCTTCGTTCCTAACAGCGTATGATGTGAAGGAAAAGGCTGTGGTGACTCCCGAGAACTGGATAGAATGGGTTGTGTAGGGTGCTATAAAACTATAAATAAAATCGAGTAGACGAAAAAATCTACCATATCTTCCAGCCGGCGTGCAACGTGCTGCATGTCAGAAAGATAAAGGCTGGAAGATTCCTAAAAAATGAGGTTATCTTCCAGCCTATCTTCCAGCTGTGTGCATCTGTGGGAGGACACTCGCAGTTCGGTTGGTGCAGCTGAGACAGCTGCACCCCCTAAAGGTTATTGTAAGCTCTTTACTTCTTCTATCGGCAAGCCTGAGCCTTGAGCGACCTGCTCGATGGTTAATCCCATTGCAAGAAGATTTCTTGCAATGGCTTTCTTCTCCTCCGCACGTCCTTCCGCACGTCCTTCCGCACGTCCTTCCGCACGTCCTTCCGCATGGCCTTTCTCTCTTGCCTCACGTTCAGCAGCTGCCATGCACGCCATATTGTCGCGCACAACCCAGAGGCTATTTTCGTACGCCTCCCACTCCTTCTTTGTTAGGCGGTGGCTGTCGGCATAGTCCTCAAGCTGTTTGAATATCTCTTTTTGTGCCGTGAACGGCATTCTGCTTAATGCTTCCATATGCTTCAATACGTAAATCCATTTCTCAAAATCTGTAACACATTCCTCCGCTTTGTTCTTAAAGAGCGGAAGCGCCAAGTAGATAAAGCGGATCTTGTTGGATACCTGCAACTTCGTGTCTTTGTCCGCCAATACGATGTCCGTACGGAATTTCGACACCTCATCCGTACGCGGCATGTAGTTCATAAAACATATTGTGTAAACAGGCAGGAACTTGTAGGCGTCTTCGCTTTCTGCGCGACCCTTGTCTACCTGGTCAAGGATGCTACGGCATGTGTAGCAGATGGTGCGGTCAAGGAAGTTCGGTTGCCATCGGTTCTGCATCTCTACGATAAAGCGTTCGCCGGTGTCCGTCTCGCAGTAGACATCGCAGATAATGCCGCGCTGGTCTTTCGTTGGCGGCAGCAGTTCCTTGTCGCGGAACGTGAGGTCTTTGACATGCAGCTCGTCTACGAGCAGGTCGTTGAGGAAACTTATCAGCAACGGCTTGCTGAACTCCTGTCCAAACAGTCGCTTGAAGCCCCAGTCGGTGAACGGATTGATGTATTTGCCCATAGTCCTATGTATTGTTTACATTGCAAATATACAACGAAACTTCGTAACGACAAAGAAATCGATGCTCTTTTTGCAATCTCAGGGGGTGCAGTGGTCTCCACTGCACCAACCAGGCAGCGCACGCACCCTAACCTTCTGTGTGCATCTGTGCAATCTGTGGGAGGACACTCGCAGTTCGGTTGGTGCAGCTGGGGACAGCTGCACCCCCTTGAAGAGCCCAATAACTTGGTTGAGGGTGTGTCAAAACTCTCTTATTCTAAAAAAAATCACAAAGCCCTGACTTTCACAAGCCAGGGCTTTGCTATGTCTAAAAG